>VFQN01000227.1_pt1 | contig 118005 bp, 99 predicted proteins | sample 3512371 | NCBI WGS metagenome assembly VFQN01 (sample SAMN10412370, study PRJNA504923) | tailings metagenome | isolation source: Replicate 2 from Balatoc abandoned mine | place: Philippines: Itogon, Benguet | collected 2017-08-28 | reverse complement strand
CCACTTCTCCTCGCTTCGCTCGTCGAAGGGGCCCACCAGGCCTACGCGCTCTCCGGCTCCGGTCCGTCGGACCTCGCCTCCGAGCTCGAATCCGGCCACGATGCGGCGCTCGGCGTAGCGGCCCACCAGAGCGCTGCCCTCGGCCGAGGGGACCCCCAGGCCTGGTGCGCTGACGGACGGCTCGGCGAGCCGTCCCTACCAGCCCTGACGTGGGAGAGGGGAACCTGTCGGGTACCCCCCGGGGGGCCGGTAGGGACGGTTGGCTCAACCGTCCGTCACTGCTGTTCCAGGCATCCGTGGCCGCCTGGCCCAACCCTCCTTCCGGGCGATCTTTCTGGTTCATTGCGGGGAATTTCGGCAGGGCGTGCGGGGATGTCCTGCCCTGGGGCTCCCAGGGCGAGGCACGACTATTGCGCTGCCCGAGGGAGGAGGTTCCCGTGGCGACATGGCTGACACGGCATCCGCTCCCGGCCTACTTCGCGCTCACGTTCGCGCTCTCGTGGGGCGGGTTCGTCATCGTGGTGGGTCCGGGCTCGCTCTGGAACGACGACTGGCAGGCCCAGCCGAACTTCCTCGCGGCGGTCATGGCCATGCTCGCCGGCCCGAGCGTCGCGGGACTCGTGCTCACCGGCGTCATCGACGGACGCGCAGGCTACCGCGACCTGCTGTCTCGCCTCCGCGTGTGGCGAGTGGGCCCCGGCTGGTATGCCCTCGCGCTGCTGCCTGCACCGATCGTCTCGGCAGGCGTCGTGCTGGCGCTGGCGATCCCGTTCCCCCTCCTTGGCGCCGACACCCGGACGGCCGTCCTGCTCGGCGGCCTCGGCGCGGGCGTGACCACCCTGCTCGAGGAGATCGGCTGGACCGGCTTCGCGGTGCCGCGCCTGCGGCAGCGCTACAGCGTCCTGATGACCGGCCTCATCGTCGGCGTGGTCTGGGGCCTGTGGCATCTCTTGCAGCAGGCGTTCGTGAGCGGGACCTACGCCGGGGGTATCCCGAGGCCGGCGTTCCTGACCCTGTCGGTTCTCGCCGCCATTACGAGCCTGACGGCCTACCGCGTGCTGATGGTCTGGCTGCACGACCGCACCGGCAGCCTGTTCGCGACGACGGTGATGCACGGCATGCTGACGGCCAGTTCGATCTTCTGGTTCACGCCCATCGCGACCGGCTGGCTCTTCCTGGCCGCCGTGTGGATCGTGGCGGCGACGTTCTGGCTCATCGTGGGCACGGTGGCGGTAACCGACGGCTGGATCAGGATCGGCCATACACGACCGTTTCGTGGGCCCGACGGCACGGTGCTTCCCGACAGCGTGGCCGAGGCCGCGTACATGCGGCTCGGCGGCATCGACCAGTGGGTGCTGATCCGAGGTGAGAACGTCAGCAATCCCCTGCTCATGGTGCTGCACGGCGGCCCCGGCATGAGTGAGATGGGGTTCTTCCTCCACGGCAATGCCGCGCTCGAACGCCAGTTCACCGTCGTCTATTGGCACCAGCGCGGGACCGGCAAGTCGTTCGATCCGCACATCCCGCGATCCTCGATGACGCTCGATCGCTTCGTCGCCGATCTCGACGAACTCGTCGACCTCGTGCGCCGGCGCTTCTCGCAGGAGACGGTTGCGATCCTCGGCCACTCCTGGGGATCGGCACTCGGCGCGGTCTATGCCTCGCGGTTCCCGTCGAAGGTGTCGGTCTACGTGGGCGCCGCCCAGATTGGCGATTCGGCGCTCGCCGAGTCGCTGTCGTACGCGTACGGGCTGGCCGAAGCCACGCGGCGCCGTGACCATCAGGCGTTGAAGACGCTGCACGCGATCGGCCCGCCACCGTATCCGGCCGCCAGCGTGTTCGTCGAGCGCACGGTCGTGAACCGCCTGGATGGGCAGCTGCGCGCGAGCGTGATGTGGAAGGCCGCTCGTGCCCTGCTCGGCAGGCCCGAGTCGTCGATCCTCGACCTGCCGAACCTGCTGCGCGGCTTCAGGTTCTCGATGGATGCGATGTGGGCCGAAGCATCCCGGCTGAACCTGCTGACGCTGGTGCCAGCCCTCACGATGCCGGTCGTCGTCATGGTCGGGCGCCTCGACCACTGGGTGCCACCCGAGACCAGCGTGGCCTTCTTCGAGGCCGTGAAGGCACCGTTCAAGACGCTGGTGTGGTTCGAACGATCCGGCCACGAAGCCTTCGTCGACGAACCGGAGAAGTTCAACGCGACGATGGTGGATCTGGTCCGCCCGCTGGCGGCACGTGAAGCTCCGGGGCGCTGACGGAGGGTGTGGCGTCTCTCTCATCCGGGGCTGGTAGGGACGGTTGGCCCCAACCGTCCGTCGCCGCCGTTGCCGCGCTCACCCGAACAAGCGTGCGTAGAGCTGCCAGTCGTCGAGCGAGACGTTGCCGCCGCAGATGACCAGCACCACGTGAGCGTCCGGTGCGAACGCGTGGTGCACGCGGCGCGCAGCCGCCAGCGTGCACGAGGCCGCGAGCTCCGCGTTGACCTTCTGCCGCTCCAGCAGGAACCGACCCGCCTCGTAGGCCTCGCGGTCACTCACGCGGACGTAACGATCTGCGTGCCGCCGCATGATCGTGAGCGCATCCTCGGCGACGTACGGCGCGCTGAGCGTGCGCGCCAGGGACGTGGGGGCGATCTCGACGACGCGCCCAGCCTCCAACGCCTGCCCCATGGCGTCGGCGCCCTCGGTCTCGACACCCCAGATCCGGACGCCAGGCACCAGGGCCTCGAGCGCCACGGCCACTCCCGCGATCAGCCCCCCACCCCCGATACTGACGACGACGTCGGTGACCTGGGGCAGATCCTCGTGGACCTCCAGGCCAAGCGTGCCGGCCCCTGCCATCTGGCCGGCGTCGTCGAAGGGATGCAGAAGCCGCGCACCGGCGTCGCGCAGCGCGTCGGCTCGCGCGAACACCTCCGGAAACGTCGGCGAGAGCTCCACGTCGGCGCCATAGCCCCGGGTGGCCTCCACAGAAGCGCGCGGCGCGCTCTCGGGCATGCAGATGGTGGTCGGCGCCCCGAGCGTGCGCCCCGCGTCGGCGAGCGCCTGCGCGTAGTTGCCACCGCTGACGCCCACCACGCCGCGCGCACGCTCCTCTGGCGTGAGCTGCAGGAGCTGGTTGAACGCGCCACGCGGCTTGAACGATCCCGTGCGCTGGAACAGCTCCAGCTTGAGGTAGACGTTGGTGCCGAGCTCACGGCTCAGCGTCCGGCTGCGCTCGAGCGGCGTGCGACGCACGAAGGGTGCGATACGCGGTCGCGCACGCTGGATGTCGTCGAGCGTGATCATCGGAAGAGCCTCCGGTCAGGCGATGGACGCGCCGCGCTCGGCCAGGAGCGTACGCAGGACCGCGCGGTGACACCTCGCCTCGTCTGCACAGTAACAGCCCACGGCCATGTTGGTCTGGTGCGACAGCGCCGCCAGCAGGTCGAGCACGCGTGAGGGCTCCGGCGCCTTCATCTCGGCGCGATACTTCCGCTCGAACGATCGCCACGCCCGTGGATCGTCGCCGGCCGCCTGGCCCTCCGCGACCAGCGGCTCGCTCGGCGCGAGCAACGGCAGCCAGACGTCGTAGAAGTCGCGCGAGGCGAACTCCGCCTTCGGGACGCCGCGTGGCGGGCGACGTACGGTGCCGACGCGCAGGCCTTCGCCGGCTGCACGAGGACTCCCCAGTCTCACGATCGCGATCGCCACGGCGCCTCCCCCGGTGAGCATACGCACGCCGGTCGCGCGTGTACACTCGCGAGCGTGTCCGATGGTCCCGCTCCGCTCGCGTCTGGTGTCGATGTCGTGCTCGGCATCGACGTCGGGACGTCGGGCGTGCGGATCGCCGCGGTCGACGGCACACTCCGTCTCCGCGCAATGGCATCGTCCAGCATCCCGGCTCCTGGCGGACGGCCGGGACGGCCGTCCCTACCTATCGCGGGAGGCGGGCACACAGGACGGTCGCCACTCACGTGGTGGCAGGCCACACGCGAGGCTCTGGAACAGCTCGACCTCACGGGACTTCGCGTGCGAGCCCTGGCGGTGGACGGCACGTCGGGCACGATCCTGCCCGTCGATGGGAACGGCGCGCCCGGCGGCGATGGGTCGATGTATCACGACGTCGCGGACCCGTCCGTGCTGGCGAGGGTCGATGCAGTCGCGCCACGCGAGACCGCCGCGCTCGGCTCGTCGTCGCCACTGGCACGGGCCATCGAGCTGCAGGGCCGCGGTGTGCGCATCGTGCACCAGGCCGACTGGATTGCCGCGCAGTTCTCGCGGCGATGCGACGTGACCGACGAGAACAACGCGCTCAAGACCGGCTACGACCCGCTGGCACGATCGTGGCCTGCGTGGATCGATGCCGCGGGCCTGGACCGTCGCCGCCTTCCCACCGTGGTGCCCGCAGGTACGCCTGTCGGTCCAATCGACGCGGGAGTGGCCGCTGCGCTGGGCCTTCCCGCCGACGTGCTCATCGTCGCGGGCACGACCGACGGCTGCGCGGCGTTCCTCGCGAGCGGTGCGGCCAGTGACGGCGATGGCGTGACTTCGCTCGGCACCACGCTGACCGTGAAGCTGCTCTCCGCACGCCCCGTCTTCGCGCCCGATCTCGGCGTCTACAGCCACCGCATCGGGGAGTGGTGGCTCGCCGGCGGTGCATCGAACGCCGGCGGTGGCGTCGTCGCCGCGTACTTCGACGCCGACGATCTGGCGCGACTCTCGCCGGCCCTGCGGCCTGAGGAGCCGACCGGACTCGACTACTACCCGCTCACGGCACCCGGCGAGCGCTTCCCGACAGCCGACCCGGCGCTCCAGCCGCGCCTCGCGCCTCGACCCGACGAGGACGCGGTGTTCCTGCAGGGCATCCTCGAGGGAATCGCCGCGATAGAAGTGCGCGGTTACCGAGCCCTCGCCGAACTGGGTGCATCGCCCCTGACCTCCATTCGCACCACGGGCGGCGGGGCGGCCAACGAGGCCTGGACGCGCATCAGGGTGCGCATGCTCGGCGTGCCGACGCGGCCGGTCACGAGCGAGCACGCGGCCGTCGGCGCCGCACGGCTCGCCTGGTGGGGAGTCGGCCATGCGTGTTGACGGCGTGCGCGCAATCGCCAGTCGCTTCGACGGCATGTTGATCGACCAGTTCGGCGTGCTGCACGACGGACGCGCGCTCTATCCCGGCGCCCTTCGTGCGCTGGAGGGACTGCGCGCACTGGGCCTGCCGGTCGCCGTGCTCACCAACTCCGGCAAGCGCGCGAGTGCCAACAGGCAGCGACTCCTCGACATCGGTCTCCCGCGCGACGCGTTCGTGGACGTCGTCACCTCTGGCGAAGTGGCCTGGCAGTCGCTCCACGGCACGACCACGCGCGTGTTCCTCGTCGGCCGTGAGGGCGAGGAGTACGGCTTCGACGGCATCGCGACGGTGCGCGACCCGCGCGACGCCGACCTGCTGCTCATCGTGGGTTCCGATGCGCCACACACGTCGCTCGACGACTATCGCCGCCTTCTGGGCGGCCTGTCGACGCCGGCACTCTGCTGCAATCCAGACAGGTGGATGCTGACACCTGGCGGCCTGTTGCCAGGACCGGGCGCCATCGCTGCGGTGTACGAGGAACTCGGCGGACAGGTCTCGTGGGTCGGGAAGCCGCACGGCGCCATCTACGCCCACGCGCTCGCGCTCATCGGGCATCCGCCGCGCGCGCTGTGCATCGGCGACAGCGCGGAGCACGACGTCGCCGGCGGGCTGGCGGCTGGCCTGTCGACGTGCCTGGTCATGACCGGCGTGTCGGCGGGTCTCGACCCGGCGACGATCACCCCAGCGCCCGACTACTGGATGGAGTCACTCACGTGGTAGCCCTCGATCGACTGCGCGCGCTCTCGGCGCGTGTCGGCGCCGATCCGCTGCTCGTACAGGCAGCGGGCGGCAATACGTCGCTGAAAGACGATGGCGTGCTGTGGATCAAGGCGTCGGGCACCTGGCTTCGCGATGCGCAGGCGCGAGACATCTTCGTCCCCGTCGATCACGGCGCGCTGCTGCAGGCCCTGGCTCGGCGCGATCCCGCGGCCGACGCGTGCCTCCCGTTCGTGCGGACCGACCTCGCCACGACCGGCTTGCGGCCGTCCATCGAGACGATCGTCCACGCGCTGATGCCGCAGCGTGTGGTCGTGCACGTCCACTGCGTGAACACCATCGCGTGGGCCATCCGGGCAGATGCGGAAGCGCGACTTGCCGAACGGCTTGCGGGGTTCTCGTGGGCGTTCATCCCCTACGCGCGGCCCGGTCTCCCGCTGGCCGACGGCATCGCCGCGCGCATGCGACCGGGCATCGACGTGCTGGTGCTCGGCAATCACGGCCTCGTCGTGGCAGCCGACGATGTGCGTGACGCCGAGGCCCTGCTGGATCGCGTGGTCGCCGCACTGCGACGCCCCACCCGCGAGGCCGTGCCGCCCGACCTCGACGCGCTGGCCACGCTGTGCGTCGGCGTCCCGTACCGGCCGGCAACAGACGAGGCCACGCATGCGCTCGCGACCGACGTGCTGGCGCTGACCCTGGCGCGCTCGCGGGTGTTCTACCCCGATCACGTCGTGTTCCTCGGTGTCGGCGTTGCGACCGAGGTCGAGAGCGGCGCGCCGCTGGTCGCCGTGCCAGGCATCGGCGTGCTGGTACGCGAGGACGCCGCGCCGGCCGTCGAGCCGATGGGCCACTGCCTCGCCGACGTCATGCGCCGCGTGGACCCAGGCGACTCGCTCGTGGCGCTGACCGACAGCGACATCGATCAGCTCGTGAACTGGGACGCAGAGAAGTACCGGCAGACGCTCACGCCTCCCGCACAGGGGTAGCGCGCGGTCTCCGACCGCGCCGCTGCGGATAGCGGCCCGGATGGCGGGGAGCGGGGAGCGGGTATCGGGGAGCCGGGGCCGCAGTCGGCAGAGTCCCCGTGTCTGCCGCATCAGCGCCTGTGCAGAAACACGTCGGCAATCACGCAGCCGCGTGCGTCGCGCAGCTCAGGCGCCATCCCCGTCGGCACGACCTCGTGGCCGGGCGGCGGCCGGACCGTGACGACGTACGTGTCTGGCGGAACTGAGACGGCGAAGTGTCCACCCCCATCGGTCTTCACGCGAAGCGTGCCCGTCGAACCGGTGATGGAAACGTCGGTGCTCCCGAGCGGGGTCCAACCCAGCTCGCTGTTGCCGACCCGCACGGTGCCCCTCAGCTCACCCTCGGCGCGCACTGGTGTCGTGGCGAGTTGGCGCAGGTATGCCAGGGCCTCGTCGGCCTCCTCGACCGGTGACGTGCCGCTGCACAAGGTCGTCGCCAGCCCGCGCCCCCTGCCGTGAGCGAAGACGAGGTACTCCCGCCCCTGCTGGAAACCGCTGTACGCGCATGAGCCCATCGGCCGCTCCATGCGTAGAGGCCCGACATCCACACCCCGGAACGCCTCGACGACCTCGAACCCGACATGGTCACCATCGGGCGTCGAGCGGATGTCCGTGACGCGCCCGACGAACACGGCATCGGATTCCCACGTCTCCTGACAGGCCGGCACGCGATCACGGCACTTGCACGCAAACGCGTCGTGCGTCGCGGCGATCGAGCACAGCAGGGTGCCGAGGATCGCGGTGAGTCGAGCACGGACTCTCATTCTCATGAGGTCGGGCATCCCGACCCGTTGCCCGGTACGGCGTTCGGAACTCGACGCTCGGCGCTCTGCATTCGGCGTTCGGCGTTCGGCGTTCGGCGTTCTGCGTTACTCCCCCTTCGGCACCTTCGAGAGATCGAAGCTCTCGGGTGCGACGTAGGGGGTGACGGGGGTCGCGTCGGCGCCGCCGGCCGGCACGTCGCGGCCGAGGGCCCAGAGAATGCCGTTGACCACGAGGCGGCGCATCGAGTCCTGCGAGAAGTCCTCCGGATGGCCGAGCGTGGTGAAGAAGACACGGGCGCCCTTGTGCTCGCGCGTCCATGCCACGGGCTGGTGTGGAGGGTACTTGTCGTGGCGGCTCGCCTGCTGCGAGTTGACCGACGCGCCGTCGAGCAGGATGGTCGCCGGCCCGTTCAACGGATCGACGTGATAGAGCCACGACCGGGCGTGGAACGGCGTGACGCCGCGCAGGATCGGGTGCGACGCGCTCGCGGCGTGAATCGTCACGTCGGTGCTCGACTTGTTGCCGTGGTGCGTGATCCACTTCTGCCCGAACACGTCGCGTCCGAACCCGTCGTTGAGCGCGACGTGCGGGCTGCCCTCCGGATAGAGGAACGAGTGCGTGCTCGTGCGAAGGCCGACGACGGGCTTGCCGGCGTCCACGTACTTCATGATGCGCGCCAGCTGGTCGTCTGGCAGCGCCCGAAAGCGCAGGAACACGACCGCCAGGTCGGCGGTGTCGAGCGCCTCGAGGCCCTCGATGTTCGCCTTGGTCTGGGGGATGGGTCTGGCGTACGCCACCGACGTCTTCATCCCATGCCGCTTCTCCAGGACGGCGGCAATCATCGGCATCGTGATCTCGGACCGGTACTCATCGTCTCCGGTCACGAACACGACGTGCGGCGCGCGCGCCTGCGCGTCGGTGGCACGGGTGGTCATGACGACGGCCAGGCACACGGCCACGAGGGCGAACAGGACGGACCACGCGGGAAGGGACGACTTCATCACTGGGACACCTGGGCGGGCGCGCGCACGACCTCGACGATGCCGTTCATCGTGCGCCAATGGCCGGGAAACGTGCAGACGAAGGGATAGTTGCCGGGCTGTGATGGCGCCTTGAATCGCGCCTGGAGCGTCTCGCCGGGCTGGAGCAGCCGCATCGAGAACAGCACTTCGGGCGTGTTGGGGATGAAGCTCTTGCCGAACGCGTCGGGCGACGAGACCATCGCCTCGGCGGCGAGCCCCACGGTCTCGAGCGCGCCCTCCTTGACGACCAGCAGGTTGTGCGGCATCTCGTCGCGATTGACGAACTCGATCACGACTTCCTCGCCGGCGGCGACGGTGAAGCGCGAGAGGTCGAACTTCATCTGCGAGGCGACGGCCTCGATCCGGATCACGCGCACCACGAGTTCGTCGAGTGCCCGGGAGAAGCGATCGCGGTCGGCCGGCGCCATGCGCACGGCCAGCTCGTGCCCGAACCCGACGGCCTCGAGGAACGCGGGACCCGTGCGATCGGCGGGTGGAATGGCGCGGACGTGGGCGAGCACCGTCTCGGCCAGCGGCGCGATGCGGTCGGCCGGCCAGGCGCCCTGCGGCAACCGTCGGATGGCCGCCATGGCGGCCGGTCGATATTGCGGGTCCTGCATGAACGCCGACAGCACCGCCACACGCGCTTCGTCGGCCCCGTCGAGTTGAGGCAGCAGCGCGATGCCCGCCACGGTGACGGCCGGTCCCATCTCGCCGCCGAGCGTCACGACTTCGGGCGCCCCGGCGATGCGCAGGCCGTCTCGCACGAACACCACCTTGCGGTCGGCGTCGAGGACGGCCACGTAGAGGCCCGAGCGGGTCTCGGGGGTCGCCGGCCAGAGTGCGATGGCGTCGATGGGGCGGGCTTGTCCGAGGTCCACCTCCCACCAGGGATCCTGCTCGGCGCTCGTGAACGCGTGCGTGCCGTTGAGCGGGTCGGTGCCAGCCACGGCTGCCATGTCCACGCCGCCGTCGATCGCGCGGAAGGCGTGCCCGCCCGTGGCGCCACCCGCCACGGTGCTCGACTGCGTGGCGGTGCCCGTGCGCGCCACGTTCTGGCCGCCGCTCATGACCTGCACTTCGGTCACGCTGAGCACGTGCGCCCGACCCGGACGCACGAGGCGTACGTAGCGACCGGTCACCGATCCCACCGTCTGTCGGGGGGCGGTCCCCGATGCTGCCGACTCGAGCGTCGGCATCAGATGGCCGCGCAGGCTCTGCAACGCAGGGCCCGCGGGCAGCTTCGCCGCTCCACGCAGCAGGTCGATGCGTAGGCGCGGCGAGGCAGCCGACAACTGCCACGCGCGCGTCGCCTCGCCATCGACCAGCATCAGCGCCGTGAAGGCGCCCTCGCGGACGGCGTCGGTGCGCGCCTCGCGTGCGAGCCGCTCGACGGCCGTGCGCTCGGCCGTCAGCTCCGCCGGGGGCAGGCCGCCGAGCAGCTGCATCAGGTCGGCCGCAACCTGTCCCGCGCCCGGGCGGCCGTCGCTGCGATCGATGGCCGCGACGACCTCGCGCACGACGGTCGTGCCGTTGCCGGTGGCCAGCGCCTCGAGGGCTTCACGCCGGGCCGCGGCCGGTATGCCGGGTCGCGACAGCAGTGCGTGGTAGACGGGCGTGCTGCGCTTCACGCGGGCGAGGTCCTCCGGCGCGAGGCGGTCGAGCACGAAGGTCAGGCCCGCCGGGTTGCCCTCGGCAAACGTCCCGCCGGTGGTCAGCACGGGCTTGTAGGCGGGTTCGAGCGTGGTGATCGTCGAGTCGAGGACGTACTGGAGGTAGTAGTCCATCGGGTGCTTCAGGGCCTCGAGGGCCAGGCTCGCGGCCTGCGGGGTGGGAACGAAGCTCAACGCGCGGACCGCTTCCAGACGCACGCGAGGCGCCGGGTCGTTGACGGCGGCCGCCAGCAGCGTCATGCCCTCGCCGACGCGGTCGAACCAGTGCTGCAGCACGCGCACGCCCGCCGCGCGCGCACGGAACTCCTTCGCGCCGAGTACCTGCTTCAGCAGCGGCACGTTGACGCGGTCGTGACTCTCGAACACCCACAGCGCCTCGAGCACGTGGTGCTCGTACTCCGGGTGGTGGCGGTCGAGTCCCGCGATCCACTGATCCACCGCGGGGAGCACGTCGGCCGCGGGGCGATCACGCAGCGCCAGGCGTGCCTGATACCGCGTGCGGTCCTCGTAGGCCTTCAGCAGGTCGAGTTGCTGCGCGATCGTCGCCCCCTCGATGCGTGGCGGGTCGAGCAGCGGGCGTCCCTTGGCCGTGATGCGCCAGACGCGGCCGCGTGACTTGTCGCGCCGCGGATCACGCAACGAATACTGCATGTGGCCGATCAGCGGGTTGAACCAGTCGATGACGTAGAGCGCGCCGTCGGGCCCGAACTGCATGCCCACCGGGCGGAAGTTGGGGTCGGTGGACTGCAGGAGCGGCTCGACCTCGACGCCCACGAAGCCCGATCCGTCTTCGATCGTCTTGTACTGCTTGATGCCGAGGAACCCGATGACGTTGTTGTAGAGGAAGTTGCCCTGCGCCGAGTCGGGGAAGTGCCGGCTGCGCACGAACTCGCTGCCGCTCGTGGGACGCACGCGGGTGAGCGTCCACTCCTGCATCGGCTTCTGCTTGCGCGGGTAGTCCACGTGCCCCGAGAACGCCGTACCCCAGTAGTTGTAGCCGTTGGACGCGTCGGAGATGAAGTTCTGCCCCCAGCGGTCGATCACGTGGCCCCATGGGTTGGCGAACGGGTACGACACGAACACGTCGAGCTTCTCGGTGCGCGGCTCGTAGCGCCAGACGCCGGCGTAGGCCAGGCGACGCGGACCGTAGGGCGTCTCGACCTGCGAGTGCAGGAACGTGCCTTCCTGGAAGTAGAGCGCGCCGTCGGGCCCCCACGTCCACGCGTGGATGGAGTGGTGGCTGTCCTCGGTGCCGAACCCGTGCAGCAGGATGCGCTGCGTATCGGCCTTGCCGTCGCCGTTGGTGTCCTTCAGGAACACGAGGTTCGGCTGCTGCGCGATGTACACGCCCCCGTCGCCAATCGCGAACCCGGTGGGGATGTACAGTCCGTCGGCGAAAACCGTCGACTTGTCGGCCCGACCGTCGCGGTTCGTGTCCTCGAGCACGACGAGCTTGTCGTTGGCCCGCTCGTCGGGCCGCACGTGGGGATAGGTGGGTGACGTGAGCACCCACAATCGTCCCCGCGTGTCGAAGGTCATCATGAGGGGCTTGGCGATGTCGGGGAACTCGACTTCCGAGGCAAACAGGTTCACCTCGTAGCCTTCGGCCACCTTCAGCCGCTCGAGCGCGACCTTCGGATCCTGCGAGGCCAGCTCGAGGGCGCCGCCGCGATTGGGCTCCTGCGGCGCCTGCGCCCGGGGCTGCGCCACCGAGACCACCAGCGCAACCGCCAGCGTGGTCAGGACCACACGGCGCGACCTCACTGCACACCTCCAGCAGGCGAACCGGACCCTGGCGTCGCCGGGCGTGCGCCAGCACGGGCCACTTGCCGCGCCTGGCGCCAGATCTTCCGATCCTGATCGGCAATCATCGAGTCGAGCTGTTTCATCTCGGGGGGGAAGCTCACCGATCCGAACGGGTCCACGCGACGGCCGACGACGTACTCGGCGTTCAGGGGACGCCAGCGAAGGAAGAACAGCCGGTTCTTCTCCTCGACGAGTGCCTTGAGCGCGGCAAACGCCCGGGGACGTGCCGGGAGCGGGACCGGCGTGAAGCCGAGCGCCTCCATCAGGATGCGCGCGAAGACGCGATCCCCGTGGTCGTCGAGGTGCATGCCGTTGACCGTGAGGGGCTCCTTCGCCTCGGCCATCGCCGTTCGCGTGGGAGTGAAGACGTCGGCGAAGGGCACGCCCATGCGGCCGGCCACCCGGCGCATGGCCTCGGTGTAGCGAGCGAGCTCGCGGTTGCGGGCCTCGACGTCTACGTGGACGAGCCGGGCGAGCTTCTCGTGCGCGATGGGCGACACGAGCGCGAGCCGCGGCGCAGACTGGCCGTTGTAGCGCGCAGCCAGGTGCTTCGTGAGATAGGCCTCGAGGTCCTTCTCGAACTGCGGGAGGCCAGCCTCGCCCTCGAAGGACTCGTTGGCGCCGAAGAAGGCGAGGATCACATCGGCTTGGTACGTGGTGAGGTGCTGCGTGGCGTCGCCGAAGTTGAGCGGCCGCGGCTGCAGCGTGATGGTGTCGGCGCTCCAGCCCAGGTTGCGCACCGACAGGTCGAGCGTCGGGTGGGCCGCCAGCAGCATCGACTCGAAGTGGTTGAAGTACTGCTGCCGCTCGGCCAGCGTGTTCCCGAGGAGCACCACGCGATCACTGGCTCGCAGTTCGAGGCGAGGCGCCCCGGACGCCGCCGGCCCGGCGGGCTGACCCGGGGCGGTCACTGGCGATTGCGCCGCGGACGACCCGGCCGCAGCGAGCGCGGCGCAGGCCACCAGCGGCAGGACGCGGCGGCAAAGCGTTCTGGACATGGCGGGCATACGGAGACTTCCCGCGACTGTAGTCCGCATCGCCCCGACCCGGCAAGGACGGGCGGCAAGGCGGCCGGCCGGCTACCGCAGCAGGTGTCGCGCCCGTTCCGGTTCCCCGACCAGCGCCTCGAGCACCTCGCAGGCGAAGGCGAGCAACGGTCGGGCCTCGAGCAGGAACGACTCCGCCTGGCCGATGCGACCGCCCTCGCCCCCGGTCTGCCTGAGCCAGGCGTCCACGATCTGGCGGAAGACGTCCTCGGGCCACGCGGGATGACACGGTTCGGACGTGTCGAACTCCTCGCACCACCGCCATACGCGGCGGCCATCCACGAGCAACGGCACCTGGTACCGCACGACACGCTTGCCGTCCACATCGGCGACATGCTCGGCGTGGTGGAGGAACGTGACCTGATCGTGATCGCTGCCGAGCAGGAGGATGCGTCCTCCCGCCTCGGCGAACCTCGCCAGCGGAGAGTTCGGCCCGTAGGCGTAGTCCCACGGGGGCGCGTCGAACAGGAGGCTCGCGTGCGGGCCCCGACAGACGAACCGCACGACGTGGTCGTTGACCACGCTGTCGGGCCAGGTGCGGAGCATCTCGACGAGCGCGCCGTTGTCTCGCGCGCATCGCGCCGTGCGCGCGTCGAACGGAGGGAGCTTCCGGAGCAACTCGGCCTCGAGGTCGGGAGGGAGTTCGCCCTTGCCGACCTCGTCGTAGTGCTCGGGACACGCGGCGTACATCAGCAGCGACCCCGACTCGCCCACCGCGTCCTTCAACGCCAGGTGAATCTGGTCGGGCCCTCCCGCGACGGGGCCGACGGCCCGCACGGAGGCGTGCACCATCAGCAGGTCGCCGTCGCGGATACCGAGCGCGCGTGCGTGTGTGGAGAGTCCTGTTCGTGATTGCATGGCGGCCCGGCGGCCGGCTCGGAGAGCCGGCCCTACCCACTTACTCCTCCGTCTTCCAGTGAATCGACGCGAACGGGATGGCTTCGGTCTGCTGGCCGGCGATGTGCCGGGCAATCTGCTGCGCGTGGAATCGGCCGTTCTCGATGAACCAGCGGTTCGTCTTCAGCCCGCCGCACACGGTGCCGGCCAGGAACAGCCCGGGTCGCGCGCTCTCGAACGTCGTCTCGTCGAACACCGGGGTCCGGTACCCATCGTCATGGAACGTGACGCCAATCCGCGCGAGGAACGCGAAGTCCGGCTGGTAACCGGTCATCGCGAGCACGAAGTCGTTGGGTAGATCGACGGCGCCGTCGGGGGTCCGGATCCTGAGCGAGTCCTCGTGGATGGCTTCGACGGTGCTGTTGAAGTACGCGGCAATCGAGCCCTCCTTGATCCGGTTCTCGAGGTCGGGCCTGATCCAGTACTTCACCGTCTCGGACAGCGTCGGCCCCCGCACGATGAGCGTAACGTGCGCGCCGTGGCGGTAACAGTCCAGCGCGGCCTTGGCGGCGCTGTTCTTCGCGCCGACGACGGCGACGCGCTGCTGCACGTAGGGGTAGGGCTCCCGGTAGTAGTGCGTGACCTTCGGGAGGTCCTCTCCGGGCACGCCGAGCCGATTGGGGATGTCGAAGAAGCCCGTGGCGACGACGACGTTCCGGGCCTGATGTGCGCCCTTGTTGGTCGTGACCGAGAAGCTGCCGCGCACGCCCGAGACGTCGACCACGCGCTCGTAGAGCCGGACGTCCACGGCCTCACGAGCGGCGACGCCGCGGTAGTACTCGATCCCCTCCTCCCGGGTCGGCTTGTAGCCCTGCACGGGGAACGGATGCCCGCCGATCTCGATGAGGTCGGGGGTCGAGAAGAACTCCATGCGCGCCGGGTACCCGACGATGGAGTTCACGAGGGCGCCCTTGTCGAGCACCCGCGCGGTGAGGCCGGCGCGTCGCGCCTCGATGGCGCAGGCCAGGCCGACCGGTCCGGCGCCTATCACCAGCACATCGATCATCCGGATATTGTCGCAGGAGCGGCACCCCGTACCCGGCACCCGGTCCCCGGTACCCGCTCCCCGCCTCGAAGGTGATACCGTCCCCTCGTGCATCCCGCGCTGGAACAACTTCATCGACTGCAGGAACTCGAACGACAGGCGTGGGCCCTGCGCGCCGACCTGGAGGCGGTGGACCGGCGACGCGCCGAGATCGAGGCGCCCGTTCGCGAGGCGGAGCAGGCCCTGGCCGCACTGAACGCGACCATCGAGGACCGGCAGGCGCGGCGGCGGGCCGGAGACCGCGACGTGGCCGCGCTGCAGCAACGGCTCACGAAGTTCCGCACCCAGCTCATGGCGGTGACCAACGCCCGCGAGTACGAGGCCGTGCAGCACGAGATCGCCACGGTCGAAGGGGAACTGAAGACGCGCGAGGACGAGACCATCTCCCTGTTGTTCGAGCTGGACGAACTCGGCCCACAGGCCGACGAGTCGCGCCGCGTGCTCGCGGAGCGCCGCGACGCGGCCGGCGTGGCGCTGGCCGCGCTTGCCGACGGCACGCAGCGGCACAAGCTGGACCTGGCCGCCGTCGAGGGAGACATCGCCGCGCTGCGCTCGAAACTCGATGCGCCAGCCCTGGCGCTGTACGACCGGGCGTCGAAGCGCTACCCGCGCCACGCCGTCGCCGACCTCAAGGGCGAGCTGTGCGTGGGCTGCAACGTGAAGAACCGGCCCATGGTCGCGTCGGACGCGCGACGCGGCGACAAGCTCGTCCTGTGCGAGAACTGCACGCGGATTCTCTACCCCCTGAAGCCGCCGACGCCGCCTCCCGCCGTGTAGGGCTATCGCTCGGCCCGCGCCACCGGCTCGAGTCGCACGATGCTCGTCGGCTCGCCGGACCGGTTCTCGAACGCGACATACACGAGGCCGTCGGGTCCCTGTCGCACGTCGCGGATGCGCCCGCGCCGCTGCAGGAGTTGCTCGCTGTTCACCACGCGACGGCCGTCGATCGTCAATCGCACGAGTTGCTCGCCGCCCAGCGCGCCGGCGATGAGGCTTCCTTTCCAGCGGGGAAACCTCTCGCCGGTGTAGAGCACGAGCCCCGACGGCGCAATGGACGGCACCCAGACGTGCACCGGCGGCTCCATGCCCTCTCGCATCGTCCCTGTGTGGATGGCGGCGCCAGTGCGGTACATCACGCCGAACCCGACCACCGGCCAGCCGTAGTTCCTGCCCGCTTCGACCAGGTTGACCTCGTCGCCGCCCTGGGGGCCGTGTTCCGTCAGCCACAGATGACCCGTCGACGTGTCGTACACGAGCCCCTGCGCGTTGCGGTGCCCGTAGGACCAGATCTCCGGCAGGGCGCCCGTGCGGCCGACGAAGGGGTTGTCGGCGGGTATACGACCGTCTTCGTGCAGCCGGAGCACCTTTCCGTGGTGTGTCGCCAGGTCCTGGGCCGGATGCGTCGTGAGGTCGCCGTCGGGATACACCTGGCGATCGCCAATGGCGACGAACAGGTGTCCCTTGCCGTCGAACGCCAGGCGTGACCCGAAGTGGCCCTGCCCCTCGGACCACGCCCTGGCCTCGAGGATCTCCTGCACGTCGGTCAGGCGTCCGTCGGCATACCTGCCGCGGATGACGGCAGTCGTGTTGCGCGCGCCATCGGTGCTCGGCTTGGAGTAGGTCAGGTAGACGAGCCGGTTCGCGGCAAACTGCGGGTGCGCGACCACGTCGAGCAGGCCACCCTGCCCACCCGCCTTCACCGTCGGCACACCGGTGACCGGTTCGGGCTGCAGTCGGCCGTCTCGCACCGTCCGCAGCGAGCCACCTCGCTCGGTGACCAGCATCTCATCGCCCGGCAGGAACGCCATGCCCCATGGGACCTTCAGCCCTTCGACCACGGTGACGATGCGGTAGTCGTGCCGGGCCGAGGACTCGACGGGCGCCTGGGCGCGCATCGCTGCCGGCGCGGCGACGAGCAGGGAGCCCAGGACACAGGTGGCGGTGCGTGCGGTCGACGGGTGGAACATTCGGATCCAACCTCCGCCCCGATCGTGGCACAGCGACCCGCGCCGCGTGCTGTCACAGAGCACCGGTCGGCGCTACGCTGGGAGCGTGGAGATCTTCGGCCAGCACGACGAGGCGACCCTCGCGCAGCTGCGCGACGTGGCGTCGCGCGCCGAACGTGCGGCGCTGATGGCCGACGGGCACGTCGGGTTCGTGATGCCCATCGGGGGGGTCGCGGCGTACCAGGACAAGGTGTCGGTCGTCGGCGTCGGTTTCGACATCGCCTGCGGCAACGCCGCCATCCGCACGGACCTCCACCTGCAGGATCTCGGCGACACCGAGTCCGATCGCCTCGTTCGCCTCGGCGTGCTGGCCGACGAGATCCAGTCCGCCGTGAGCTTTGGCATCGGACGCCGCAACCGCGCCGACGATGCCCCGACCGACGACCCGCTGTTCCAGGACCCCGCGTGGGAGGCCGTGCCGAAGGGCCAGCGACAGGCGCTCCTCGACAAGGCGCGGTCGCAGCTGGGCACCGTCGGGGGCGGCAACCACTACGTGGACGTGTTCGCCGACGAAGCCGACCGCATCTGGGTCGGCGTCCACTTCGGCAGCCGCGGGTTCGGCCACACGGTCGCGTCGGGCTTCCTCGCGCTCTCGCAGGGACGTGGCTGGGGCACGCGCGTGCCCGAGAGGGAAGTGCTCCTGGACCTGCACCGACCGATCGGCCAGGACTACTGGGCGCTGATGACGCTCGCCGGTCGGTACGCCTACGCCGGCCGCGAGTGGGTGGCCCGGAAAGTCGTGTCGCTGCTCGGCGCCCGCGAGGAGGAGCTGGTCCACAACCACCACAATTTCGCGTGGAAGGAGCGGCACTACGGCGACGACCTCGTCGTGGTTCGCAAGGGCGCGACGCCCGCATTCCCGGGTCAGCGGGGGTTCGTGGGCGGCTCGATGGGCGACGATGCGGTGATTGTCGAGGGCGTGGACACCGCCCGCCACGTGGCGCCAGAGGTGCATGACCTGCAGCGGCGGGCGATGTTCTCGACCGTGCACGGCGCGGGGCGGGTGATGTCTCGGACGAAGGCAGCGGGAAGGCGCGACCGGCGGACCGGGCGCGTCATCGAGCCCGGTCTCGTCTCACCCGCGATGATGCACGAGTGGGTCAACCGCAAGGGCGTGATCCTGCGTGGTGGCGGCACGGACGAGAGCCCGCACGCCTATCGGCGCCTGTCCGAGGTGATTGCCCAGCAGCGCGGCACGGTCCGCGTGATCCACACCCTGCGACCCCTGATCGTCGTGATGGCCGGCGCCGACGAGTTCGATCCCTACAAGGACTGACTTCCCCACAGAGGTAGGGCCGCGTGTCCCCACGCGGCCGCTCCCGACGCCGACCGGGTTACGATCCCCGTCGATGATCACGGCGTACACGGACGGCGGCGCGCGCGGCAACCCCGGCCCCGCGGGCTATGGCGCACACATCCTGGACGAGGCGGGTGAGACGCTGGCCGAACTCGTGGGTCCGCTGGGCACGGCCACCAACAACGTCGCGGAGTACTCGGGCCTGATTGCCGCACTGCGGTGGGCACTGGAGCACGGCCACACGCGGGTGCGCGTGCGGATGGATTCCGAACTGGTCATCAAGCAGATGCGTGGCGAGTACAAGGTGAAGCATGCGGGTCTGCAGCCGCTGCACGCCGAGGCTCGGGGCCTGGTGTCGCGGCTGGACCGCGTGGTGTTCGAGCACGTGCGGCGCGAGCAGAACAAGGTGGCCGACCGGTTGTCCAACGAGGCGATGGACCTGGCCGAGGGCAAGCCGCCCGCGTCGGCTCGTGCTGAAGCAGCCGACCGCGTGACCGCGGCCGTCACCGCGGACGCTCCCGCGCCACGCGCGATCAGCATCCCGCGGCCACCGCGCCCGGCGCACGCCCGCACGCCGCGCCCGGCGGTCTCGGCGCCGCGGTTCGACTTCGACATCGAGTAGTAATTCAACGTTCACGATTCACGATGAAGGGTGGGTCGCCGGACGGCCGGGCCGGCGGTCCCAGCTCCCGGTGTGGCGATGGCGCGAAGGTCCGGCACCACCATAGGGCTGGTTGGGACGGCTCGCCGAGCCGTCCGTCACCGCAGCACATCACACCAGCACTCGACGCCGCCCTTGCCGGACGGCCGGGCCGGCCGTCCCTACCGGCCCCCCAGGGTACTGTCCGCGTCAGCGCGCGCGTCGAATCGCGGCGACCATGCGGCCCGCCGAGGCGCCGTGCCGGCGGTAGGAGTGGAACACGTCGGCGTGCGTGGCCGTGCAGAGTCCGGCCAGGTGGATGTCTGCGGGTTGGACGCCGGCCTGCGCGAGTTGATCGCGCGTGATCGTCCAGAGGTCGAGGAGCGACTTCCCCCCCGCCGCGGCCGTCCACCACGTGCCGCGGGCCGACTCGGTCGGCCAGGCCTCGCGGAAGGCCTCGATGACCTCTGACCCCACCTCATAGGCCTCGGGACCGATGCTCGGACCGATGGCCACGACGAGATCACCGGGACGGCTGCCGAAGCGAGACGCCATGACCCCGATCATCCGGGGCGCGGCCCCCGCCACCGTGCCGCGCCAGCCCGCGTGCACGGCCGCAACCGCGCCGGTGCGGCGATCGGCGTAGAGCAACGGCACGCAGTCGGCGGTGCGCACCGAGAGCGCGACATCGGGGCGATCGGTGGCCAGCAGGTCGCCCTCGGGCCAGACCCCCTCGCACGACGCGACATCGTCGGTGTATGCCGTGGTCCCGTGCACCTGCCGCATCCGCCAGACGTGTGCTGCACCCGCCACACCGAGCCACTCGGCCAGGACGGGCCAGCCGTCGCCGGTGTCGGCGTGCGGCACGTCGAGGCCGCGCGCCGTGAAGACGTGGCGGGCGATCGACGCGAGTGCATCGCAGGCGAGGGCGTCCCCCCATGGTGTGGCAATCCATCTGAAGGGCGACATCGGAACGGGCAGCACCATCCCCGCATCATGCAACGCCCGTTACCGAGCGCCAACGCCAGTTGGCGTCGATTCGGCCCGTCGGTGCGGGCTCCGGAGGTCGACCGAGGCGCGGGCGAGAGCGACAACTCTCTCGCCTGCAGCAGCTTGGCGACACTCGCTCGGCAGGGGCCGGCAACTGGCCCGGGACTTGTAACGGATCGAGGCGGGTGACGAACCTCCCGCACGCACAGTGACGTGTCGGCCCTCTCGGGCTCGAGGTCTCCGTCCCCGTTCGCACCGGTTGCGCCGACAGCCTCGCGTCATCACGACACGGGCTCCGGCGCGACCGGTGTTCCCGAGCACCGGAGGACCGTGTCATGACCGTCAAGATCGTCGCCGCCAACGAACAGGCCAGCCCCGCGGGCAAGCTGGCCGACGCCGAGCTCTTCTTCGCCGACGGGCCGCTGAACGGCCTCAAGCTGGTCGGCTTCGCCGTGTGGGAACGGCGGTCGCCATCCGGGCGCCGCAACGTGACGTTCCCGGCCCGCTCCTACTCCGTGAACGGCGAGCGGCGCAGCTTCGCGTTGCTGCGGCCGATCGGCGATACGGACCCGCAGGATCGCCTGCGCGACCTGATCCTCGCGGCATATGCCGAGCACGAGATGCAGAACGCGCTGGCGCGATGAGTGGCGCATGACGCATAGCGCATGACGCATGACGTCCAGTGCCTGAACCGCGAGGTGGGCAGGTCAGCGACGTGGGGCGAGACGGGTCGTCGGGATGCGGCCGCCGGTGCGATGCACCTCGCGATCGGGGGCGAACCAGACGCGAGTCGCCACGGGTCGGCCGATCTCGGCGCGTGGCGGCCAGTCGAGCGCCGCCAGGCCCTCGGGCCCGACGCGAGCCCTGGAGGACTCGACCTCCGACGTGTCGAGCACGAACACGAGCGGGCGCGCCTCGTGCGACGACCAGTCGGTCACGGCCCGCCACCCGGCCGCGTCGAGCAGGTCGGCTCGCAGCACGGGGCGGCCGCTGTAGAGGGGCGCCGAGGTGCTGTGCTGGCCTGCCACGATCACCACATCCTGCGGAAGGTGGTCGCGCACGAAAGTCCCGGCGGCCCGATAGCGCGCCTCGCGTGTGCCGACGTCGAAGACCCCGAGTTGCCGGGCGTGGTGCAGGTTCGTGGCGCCGACGAGCAGCACGACACCGGCGCCGAGGGCCCCTCGCCAGGCACTGCCGGGCACGAGTGGCCGGGTGCGTGCAGGCACGGCAGCAGGCTGGGCGCCGACCAGGAGCACGGCAGCTCCCACAGGTGCGAGGGCCAGTGGCACGAGCACGAAGCGCAGGTACGTCCACGAGTCGAATGGCACGTACGGGAGGTAGAGCGCGGCGGTCAGCACCGCCATGGTCAGCGTGGGGCGGAGGGCGGGATCGACCACCGCGCGCCACAGGAGTGCGAGGCCGCCGACGATCACGAGTACGAGAGCAGGGACGCTGAGGGACTCGACCAGCCAGGCGGGGTACCTGAGCAGATTCACGGACACGTGGCTCAGGGAGAACAGCTCGGACGCACGCCCGTAGCCAGACTGGAAAGGCGACCCGTAGAGCGCGAGTTGCACGGCGGCGATGACCAGCGCGCCGGCGACTGCCGCGCCGAGAACGGCTACGACGCGCATCCGGACGACGTGTCCGCGTGGCACGGCGAGGCTCGCCTGCCAGCACACCGGCAGTGCGAGCGGGGCGAGGTTCGGTCGTATGAGGATCGCGATGAACACCGCCAGCGCGCCTGCCGACAGCGACAGGCTGCCAGCCCGGGCCACCAGGACCAGGGCCAGCAGCCAGGCCGCCAGGGCAGGTACGTCGGACATCGGCTGCAGCGCCTGGAACAGGAACGGGGGGAGCGTGGCGAGCGTGACCGTCGTGAGGGCCGCGCCCCACCAGCCGGCGTGGCGGCGCGCGAGCAGCGCAGCAGCCGCGAGGGCGGCAGTCGCGGCCACCAGTGGCAGGCCGCGCACAGCCAGGTCGTGGCCCGCGAGTCGAAGCGCCAGCGCCTGCAGCCACGGCAGGCCGGGCGGGTAACCGGGCACGGTCGCCGTGCCCTCCGGATCGGGCCGGAACCCCAGTCCGCTCTGGAGCCAGGCCGAGTCGGCCAGCCCGGGAATCGCCAGCGCGAGAGGCGCGCGGACGGCGCCTGCCTGCCAGCGTTCGGCCTGCGCCAGGTAGCCGGCCGAGTCGGCTCCGCCCACGCTGGCGGCGCCACGCTCGATCAGCAGCGCGACCGTGCAGGTCAGGACGATCGCCACGGTGGCCTGCGCCAGGTGCGGCGCCGTGATCCGTTCGCCGATCCCCACACGCGGGCGGCGCCACAGGAGCACGACGCCCGCCAGGGCCGCGAACACGACGAGTGGACGCGAGGGGTGCGAGATGGAGAGACGAGCAGGCCCGAACGACACGGGACCGACCGCGGTCACGACGACGGCGGCGACCAGCGCGCACCACGCGGCGACGACGAGCGTCACGACGAGGCCGCGTGCGATCACCGGCGTGTGGGCCCTGTCAGGAGATGACGGGCAGGAGCGCCGCATTCTCCTGCTGGCGCTTCGGCGGCAGCGTCCACTCGGCGCGCATCGCCTTGTCGAACTCGCTCCGGAAGAACGCCTGCTTCATGCCGCCATCGATCACGTCCCACGGCAGGAACGCGTCCGTGCTGCGATCGCGGAAGATGTAGAAGTCGGCGTCCACACCGGCAGCCTCGACGGCCGACCGCCAGTTGCCGCCATTGCGCTCGACCAGGTCGATTGCGGGGGCGACACGCCGGTCGCCGAGCGACATCAGCGCCTGGTAGTACGAGTGCCGCTCCGACTTCACCGTGAAGTACACGTTGTCGAGATCGGCCACGAGCTTCTTCAACCGCTTCGCCTTGCGGTCGGTGATCGCGGGATCCTCCATCGGCAACCACTGGTAGGCCGTGCCGGGCTTGGGAATGAGCGGGTTCACGCTGGCGACGATGCGACCGACGCGTCCACGCGTGCGTCCGTGGTGGAGCATGATGCCGCGCAGTTGCGCGGTCAGGTCCCGCATCGCCACGAGGTCCTCGTCGGTCTCGGTGGGCAGGCCAATCATGAAGTACAGCTTGAGGTTCTCGACGCCGCTGGCAAACAGCAGGTTGGCCTTGTCGAGGATCTCCTCGTTGGTGAACGTCTTGTTGATCACGCGACGCAGGCGGTCGGAGCCGGCCTCGGGCGCGATCGTCACCCCACGCTCACCGCTCTCGACCAGCCGTCGCACGATGCGTTCGTTCAGATCGTCGAGCCGGAGCGACGCCGGGCTGATCGAGTAGCCCATGCCGGCGAGCCGCTCGAGGATGTGCTCGATGTCGGGGTGATCGCACAGCGCGATCGACACGAGACCCGCGCGGTTGGCCCAGGGCCGCGCCGCTTCGGCGAGCGACAGGATGCGCGCGGTGTCGAAGGCACGCACGGGCAGGTAGTTGTAGCCGGCCCAGCAGAAGCGGCACAGGTTGGCGCAGCCCCGCACCACCTCGACGAGGAAGCGCGAACCGAACTCCGTGTCGGGCGTGAAGATCTGCGTGTGCGGCGGGTCGAGCAGTTCCGTCGTCCGCACGGCGGCCTTGCGCACGGGAGCGACCGCACCCTGCGCCGCATCGCCGCGCATCCCGCTCAGCGTGCCATCTGCCGCGTACTCGGGTGTCCACGCCGCGGGGACGTAGAAGCCCCGGTCGCCCTGCAGGGCCCGCAGCAGCGACTCGCGCCCCGTCGCTTCGCGAATGCGCTGCACGAGCGTCGGCACCAGCACCTCGCCCTCGCCAGCCGCAATCACGTCGGCGAAGAGCGCGAGCGGCTCGGGGTTGACGAACGTCACGGCCCCACCGAGCACCACGAGGGGATCCCGGCCCGCCTGCCGTTCGGCCGCGTGGATCGGCATGCCGGCCAGGCGGAGCAGGGTGAGCACGTTGGGGTAGTCCCACTCGAACGAGACCGACAGCGCGAAGACGTCGAAATCCCTGACCGGCGTCTGCGACTCGAGCGTCAGCAGCCGCAGGTTCGACGCACGCATGTCCTGCAGCTCCTGACGGGGCGGCAGGAACACCCGCTCGCACACCACATCGTCCATCTCGTTGAAGAGACGGTAGACGGTCTGGAAGCCCAGGTTGGACATCCCGATGTGGTAGGTGTTCGGGAACGCGAGGGCGACGCGCAGGCGCTGCCCGTGGGGCTTGGCGAGCACGCCCGTTTCGCGAGCCAGGGTGGCTCGCGCCCGATCGCGAAGATCCTGTGCCTTCATGGAAGAGTGGCACCTGGCGGCGCGGCCCGTCACGGGCGCACCAACCAGGTCAGGCCAATCTTTCAATGTAGCACGCGATTGGCAGGGCGGCCGTGCTCGGAGGGCTCCCCTTGCCTGTCGGACGGCTCGGAGAGCCGTCCCTACCATCCCAGCCCGCGCCGTTCGGCGCCATGCGCCATGCGCCTACTTGTGCCCGCCCCGGAGGAATGCCGGGTAATCGAGCGCCGACTGCCCCTCCGTGCTGGTGTCGACGGTGTCGTCGAGGCCCATGACCGGACTCGACGCCGACGGCAGATCCATCACCTGACGCCCCCGGGCAGGATTGATCGTGAACCTGCCGTTGGTGCCCGTGGCGGCCACCTCGGCGTCGGGGGCGACCCACACGCCGTGCTGGGCATACGGCGCCATGTCCACCGGCGTGCGGCTGGGCTGGGGCCGCGGCGCCACGCTGCCGGGCTTGTCGAAGCCCGTTGCGATGACGGTGATCTTGATGCTGCCCGCCATCGCCGGATCGACCACGGCCCCGAAGATGATGTTGGCCTCCTCGTGAGCCGCCTCCTGGATGATGCAGGAGGCTTCGCTGACCTCGGTGAGCGAGACGTCGGCGCCGCCGGTGACGTTGATGATCACGCCCCTGGCGCCGCGCACGGAGGCGTCCTCGAGGAGCGGGCTCGAGATCGCGCGGTTGGCCGCCTCCATCGCGCGGTTCTCACCCTCGGCGATGCCGGTGCCCATGATCGCCAGGCCCATTCCCGACATGATGGTCTTGACGTCGGCGAAGTCGAGGTTGATGAGCCCGGGGACGAGAATCAGGTCCGAGATGCCCTGGATGGCCTGCCGCAGGATGTCGTCGGCGGCGGCAAAGGCCTCCGGCAGCGGGGTCCGTCGATCGATCGTCGCGAGGAGTCGCTCGTTCGGAATCGTGATGACCGTGTCCACACACTCGCGCAGGTCCGCGAGCCCGCGTTCGGCCTGTTCGGCGCGACGCTTGCCCTCGAACCGGAAGGGCTTGGTCACCACGGCAATCGTCAGCGCCCCGAGTTCCGTCGCCAGGCTTGCGATCACCGGCGCGGCGCCGGTGCCCGTGCCGCCGCCGAGTCCCGTGGTGACGAACACCATGTCGGCCCCGTCGAGCACCTCGATCAGCTTGTCGGTGTCCTCGAGCGCGGCATTGCGGCCGACGTTGGGATCGGCGCCCGCCCCGAGGCCCTTGGTGAGCTTGCCGCCAATCTGGATCTTGGTGGACGCCGGGCTCTGCTGCAGCGCCTGCAGGTCCGTGTTGGCGACGATGAACTCGACGCCGGTGAGCCCGGACCTCACCATCCGGTTCACGGCGTTGCTGCCGCCGCCGCCCACGCCCACGACCTTGATGCGTGCGCCCGCGCGCACCTCGGTGTCGAGCGTCAATCGCAGCCCCTGCTCGTCCCGGCCCACACCGGGCCTCCGGCCGTTACCGTCCGAGTCGTTGATGAACATGCCTCCCCCGCCCCCTTGCCCGCCGATCATCGGCCGATGAAGAAATCCCGGAACATAGAGCTGACCAGTTCCGCGACGCGCCCGAAGCCCTTCGACTTCGATCCGTTGGCCGGCGGACGGTTCCTGCTCGCATACATGACGGCCCCGACGGCCGTCGCGTAGATCGGGCTGCTGGCCTGGTCGCCGAGCCCGGTGGCACCGGCCGGCACGCCGCGGCGGACCGGCAGGTCGAAGATCTGCTCGGCGATCTCGGCCATGCCATCGAGGCACGCCCCGCCGCCGGTGAGCACGATGCCCGAGTGCAGCGAGTTGCTGCAGCCGGCCTTGTCGATTTCGTCCCACAGCATGTGGAACACCTGCTCGGCGCGGGGCTGGAGGATCTGCGAGAGGATGCGCCGCGACATCACGCGCGGGCGCCGGCCGCCGACGCTGGCGACCTCCATGGTCTCGTCCTCGCCCACCATCGAGTTGAGCGCGCAGCCGCACCGTCGCTTCAGCTTCTCGGCGTCGGGCACGGGCGTCCGCAGGCCCACCGCGATGTCGTTGGTGAAGTGATCGCCGCCAATGGCGACGACGCCGGTGTGCCAGAGGCTGCCGCGCTCGAAGATGGCGAAGTCGGTGGTGCCGCCGCCGATGTCCACGAGCGCCACGCCGAGTTCGCGTTCGTCGGGCGTGAGCACCGCCTCGGCCGCCGCAATCTGTTCGAGCACGGTATCGACCACCGCAACGCCGGCGCGATTGACGCACGCGACGAGGTTCTGCATCGAGGCGGCGCCGCCGGTCACGATGTGCACGTTCACGTCGAGCCGCGATCCGGTCATGCCGACCGGGTCGGCGATGCCTTCCTCGTCGTCGACGGCGAAGTCCTGCGGCAGCACGTGCAGGATCTCGCGGCCGGCGGGCAGGGCGAACGCCTTGGCCGCATCGAGCGCGCGCCGCACGTCGTCGCGGGTGATCTCGCGCGTCTTGCCCGACACGGCGACCACGCCGCGGCTGTTGAAGCCCTTGATGTGCGCGCCCGACAGCGTCAGGTACACCGAGTCGATCTCGATGCCCGCGGTGAGCTCGGCCTCCTCGATCGCCTTCTTGATGGACTCGACGGCCTCCTCGAGGTTGACCACCGCGCCCCGCCGGATCCCCCTGGCGTCGGCCGTACCGATGCCGATGATCTCGACGCCGGCCTCGTCGGTGACCTCGCCGACGATCGCGGCCACCTTCGTGGTGCCGACGTCCAGCCCCACCAGGTAGCGTTCATTACGAGCCACGGTGCCCTCCCCAGGGTCGCCCCATCCGTTCACTGCTGCGCATCGTCATCCCCTGCATCGGCCAGCGCCTCCTCGACGGCGCCCGCCTCGGGCGCCGGAGGCATCGACGCAAATGTCACGCCCGGCTTGCGCGGGCGCACGTACACGCGGTTGTCGAACCGCAGATCCACCGACTCGACGTCCGGCACCATCCGGGCGAGCCGCACTTCCATGTCGAGGTACGCCTGCACGCGCTCGGCGAAGTGTGCCCGGCCGAGCCGCAGCAGCACCGGGTCGTCGCTCAGCAGCACCGTGACGTTGCGGGCGTCGCTCACGTCGATCTGCGACACGCGAGCCAGGAGCCCGCCTGCGCGGAGCGACCGCAGGGCCTCGGAGACCAGCGCCACGCGGGCCGCATCCGGCCTGTCGGCGTCGCCCTTGCGCCCGTCGATCAGCCCCTCGACGATTGGCAGGTCCAGCGCCCCGTAGCGCGGCCCGAACTCGTCCACGACCGAGCCGTCCTCGTCGATCAGCAACAGTGCGTCGCCGGCGTGCGCCACGGCCATGGGCACGCGCTCGACGATCCGCACCTCGATCGTGTCGGGCAGCGCGCGCCGCAGGCTCGCGTCGCGCACCCAGGGCGAGGCCAGCAGGCGCCCACGCCACTCCTCCAGCCCCGTGGTCACGATGTTGCGGCCGCGAAGGCCGTCGAGCAGCGCCTCGACTTCACCCGCCGACAGGCGCGCGTGCCCGATGATTCGCAGGTCGCGGACGCGGAAGGCGTCGCCGCTCGTCATCGCATCGTGGACGTACCACGCAGAGCCGAGCAGTCCCGCGGCCAGCGTGCCGATGCGCAGCGCCGTGAGGATGCGTACCTTCAACGAGGCCTTCCTCGCACCGTCGCGCGGGCGCACGAAGCGCGGATCGCGCGGCGCACCACCGGGTACGCGCCGGGTCGATGCCCCCCTGGCTCTCGGTGGCATCAGGCCCGTCCCTCCAGCGCGGAGAGCAGGCGCGGCCCGAGCGTGCCGACCGATCCTGCGCCGAGCGTGACGACCAGGTCGCCAGGCCGCGCGAGGCTGGCGATCGTGGCGGGTGCCGTGTCGAGGTCGGCGACGAGCGTGACCGGAGCGCCTCCGCGCCGCGCGACGGCGTCGCCGAGGGCCGCGGACGAGACTCCCGGCAGCGGATCCTCGCTGGCCGCGTAGATGGGCAGCAGGCACACGTGGTCGGCCTGTGCCAGCACGTCGGCGAACTCGTCGAGCAGCCCGGCCGTGCGGGTGTACCGGTGCGGCTGGAAGAGGAGGACCAGCCTGCGCGGCCACGCCTCGCGGCATGCGGCGACGACCGCGGCAATCTCCGTCGGGTGGTGGCCGTAGTCGTCCACGACCATCACGCCGCCTGCCTCCCCGACCTGCTGGAGTCGACGTTCGGCCCCACGGAACTCGGCCAGGCCGGCGGCAATCTGCGGAAAGGGCACGCCGAGTTCGAGCCCGACGCCAACGGCGGCGAGAGCGTTGCGCAGGTTGTGGCGTCCGGGCACCTGCAGGGCGAGCGTACCGAGTCGCGCGGGTGGTGCGTCCTCGCCGTGAGCGGGCCGGCGCCAGACCTCGCACGACGATCGCCCCTGGCCCACCGCGATGCCACGCGCGACGATGGCGGCGTCGTCGCGATCGGTGGCGTAGGTCACGACCCGGCGAGTCATGCGGGGTACGAGGCGCGCCAGTTCGGGGTCGTCCACGCCGACGATCACGGCCCCGTCGAAGGGCACGCGGTTGGCGAACTCGACGAAGGCATCGAGTGCGCGCTCGAACGTGCCGTAGTGGTCGAGGTGCTCGCGATCGACGTTCGTGATGACGCTGATGACCGGCGACAGGCGCAGGAACGACCCGTCGCTCTCGTCGGCCTCGGCGACGATGACGTCGCCCTGCCCGAGCCGCGCGTTGCTGCCGAACGCACTGAGGCGACCTCCGATGACGGCCGTCGGGTCGAGGCCGGCGCGCTCGAGCATGAGCGCCACCATCGAGGTCGTGGTGGTCTTGCCGTGGGCGCCACCGATGGCGATGCCGATCCGCCGCAGGCGCATCAGCTCGGCCAGCATCTCGGCCCGCGGCATCACCGGGATGCCCCGGCGGGTCGCCTCGACGATCTCGGGATTGTCCGGGCGCGCCGCCGACGTCACGACGACGACGTCTGCGTCGCCTACGTTGGCGGCATCGTGGCCCTCGTGCACGCGCACACCGAGGCCGGCGAGGCGGCGCGTGATGTCGGACGCCTTCGCGTCGGAGCCGCTCACGCGGTAGCCGAGGTTGGCCAGGAGTTCAGCGATGCCGCTCATGCCGATGCCGCCGATGCCGACGAAGTGCACGTGCCGCGCGTGGTCGGCCATGTCAGTGCACCCCCTGCATCAGCGCCTCGGCGCGAGCCGCGATGACGTCGGCCGCATCGGGTCGCGCGAGGCCGCGCGCGCGGGTGGCCATCGCCTGTCGCCGCTCGTCGTCGGTCAGCAGCGCGCGGATCTCGGCGGCGAGGCGTTCGCCGGTGAGATCGGCCTCCTCGAGGACGACCGCGGCGCCTGCCGCCTCGATCGTGCGCGCGTTGGCGCGCTGGTGGTCGTCGGTGGCGTGCGGATAGGGGACGAGGATCGCGGCCCGCCCCGCCGCGGTGATCTCGGCCAGGGTCGTGGCGCCCGCACGGCAGACGATCAGGTCGGCCGCGGCCATCTGGTGCGGCATGTCGGAGATGAACGCCCGCACGTCGGCCTCGATGCCCGCCGCCGCATAGCCGGCCGTCACCGCCTCGAGGTCGCGAGATCCCGTCTGGTGCACGATGAGACACGTGCCCGGTACGTCACGTATGTGCGCCGCTGCCGCCACCATCGCCTGATTGATCGCGTGTGCACCCTGTGAACCTCCGAAGACGAGGACCCTCCGTTCACCGCCAATCGCGGCCGGCGCGGGCCCGATCGCGAGGAACGCCTCGCGGACGGGGTTGCCGGACACGAACCCATGCCCGTGGAAGAAGCGCAACGACGACTCGTAGGTGACGCCGGCCGCGTCCACCAGGCGGGCCAGCCATCGGTTGGTCAGGCCCGGTGTCGCGTTCTGCTCGAGCAGCAGCGTCGGGATGCCCCGGACGGCCGCCAGCGCGACGACGGGCCCCGAGCTGTATCCGCCGACGCCGATCACGAGGTCGGGGCGCCGGCGCGACAGGACGTGCCACGCGTCGAGCGCGCTGAGCGGCAGCAGGCCGACCCCGCGGGCCACGGCTCCCGCGCTCTTGCCCTTGAGCCCGGCGCTCCTGATCAGGTCCAGTTCGAAGCCCTCCTGCGGCACGACCCGTGCCTCGATCCCGCGCGCCGTGCCGACGAAACTCACGGCCGTTCGCGGGTCACGCTTGCGCAGCGCGTGCGCGACGGCGATGCCCGGGTAGAGATGTCCCCCCGTGCCGCCGCCGGCGATGACCACGTGGCGTGGCCGCGGGTTCCCGGTGCGTGCATCCACGGCGTCAGGCATCGATCGCCGCGTGCTGCGAAACGTTGAGCAGGATGCCGAGCCCGACGAGGCTGACGATCATCGACGAGCCGCCCGCACTCACGAACGGCAGCGGCAGTCCCTTGGTCGGGAGCAGCCCGAGCACCACGCTGATGTTGATCAGCCCCTGCACGGCCATCATCGTCGTGAGGCCGACGGCCAGGAACGCGCCGAACCGGTCCTGGGCGTTGGCGGCGATGCGGAGCCCTCGCCAGCCGATCACCAGCAGCGCGAGCAGCACGGCGACGGCTCCGACGAACCCGGTCTCCTCGGCAATGACGGCGTAGATGAAGTCGGTCTGCGGCTCGGGGAGGAAGCGGAGCTTCTGCAGGCCCTCCATGAGGCCACGGCCCAGCCATCCGCCCGTGCCCACGGCGATGAGCGACTGGATGATCTGGAAGCCGCTGCCGAGCGGATCGGCCCAGGGGTCGAGGAACGCCGTGACGCGCGCGCGACGGTACGGCGTGAGCCACACGAGCTTGTAGAGGACGGGCGTCGACACGAGCGCGACGAGCCCGATGTACCGGAGGCTGAGGCCCGCCGCGAACATCATCGTGAAGGCGATGATGACGATCGAGACCGTGGTGCCGAGGTCCGGCTGGTACAGGATGAGTGTGGCCAGCGACGCGAGCACGATGCCCACGGGCAGCAGCACGCTCCTGAGGTCGTTGATCCGCTCCATCCGGCGATGCAGCAGGTCGGCGATGAAGATGACCACGGCGAGCTTGGCGAACTCCGACGGCTGGATGCCGACGCTCCCGAACCCGAGCCAGCGCTGGGCGCCCTTCACGCTCTGCCCGGCGCCCACCAGCTTCATGCACGCGAGCAGGACGAGCAGCGCGAAGACCACGCCGAGGCCCGTGGTCACCACCGTCGGCTGCTGCCACACGCGGTAGTCGATGCGCATGACGACGAACATCATCAGCGCGCCGAGCAGCACCCACGTCGCCTGGCGGGCCATCAGCTGCATGGGCGCCGAGGTCACGTCGAGCGCCTTGCCCGCCAGCGCGCTGTAGACCATCACGACGCTCACGCACACGAGGAACAGGGCGGCCCCGAACAGCCACTTGTCCGACTTCAGCTTGCGAGCCATGACCCCTCCCCCCTAAAGGCGCGAGACCCAGCGCCCGAAACGACGGGGTGCGGAACGAATGGTGAGCAGTCAGCAGTCATCAGCCGGCGGACGGGCCGGGACACCGACCTCGCAAGCCGGGGCAGCCTGCGTTCCCAGCGGCCAGCTCCCGACCGCGTCACGTCGGCTGATGACTGCTCACCACTCACCCGTTCCGCACCTCCTCGCCAGTGGTGGCGGCCGCCAGCCGTGCCACCACGTCCTTGAACACGCGACCCCGATCGGCGTAGTCGCGAAACATGTCGAAGCTGGCGCAGGCGGGCGCCAGCAGCACCACGCCCCGCCCCGCGCGCTGGGCGATCGCCTCGCGCACGGCCGCCTCCATGGACGAGGCCCGCGATACCGTGACGAACGGCGCGAGCGCCCGCTCGACGAGCGGTGCGGCCTCGCCGAGGCTCACCACCGACCCGCCGCGTGCCTGCAGGAGCGGCCCGAGGCGCGCGAAATCGCCGCCCTTGTAGACCCCGCCCACGATGGCCGTCACCGGCACGTCGAACGCCTCGATCCCCATGGCCGCGGCCTCGACGTTGGTGGCCTTCGAGTCGTTGTAGAACCGCACGCCGCCCATCGTCGCGACGTACTCGAGCGCGTGCTCGAGGCCGCCGAATCCTTCCACCGCCCGCGTCATCTGCGTGCCTGACACGCCGGCCAGGTCGGCGATCGCGCACGCGGCCACGACGTTGCCGAGCATGTGCCGCCCGGTGAGCCGCACCGCCGACACCGGGACCAGCGGTTCGGCCGACTCGCCGTCGCGTCGCCGGGCAATCACGTCGTCCAGCAGCCCGACGCCCGTCTCGCGCGCCGGGTCGGCACCGAAGCGCACGACGCGGGCCGCGCCCCGCGCGGCATGCGCCGCGATGCGGGCGTCACCGGCAGGCACCACGGCCCAGTCGTCGGGTCCCTGGTTCTCGAAGATGCGGGCCTTGGCCCGCTCGTACGCGTCCTCGGTGCGGTGGCGATCGAGGTGATCGGGCGAGAAGTTCAGCCAGGCCGCGATGCGCGGGTGATACCTGTCGGTCGTCTCGAGCTGGAAGCTGCTGGTCTCCACCACGTGCCACGTGGACGGCGTGGAGGCCTCGACCTGCGCCGACAGCGGCACGCCGATGTTGCCGCCGACGAGCACGGGCTGCCCCGAGGCCTCGAGCATCCGGCCCACCAGCGTGGTGGTCGTGGACTTGCCCTTCGACCCGGTGATGGCAATCACGGGCCCCGAGAGCAGTGACGCCGCGAACTCCAGCTCCCCGATGACGGTCACGCCGCGCGCGCGCGCAGCGTCGAGCAGGCCCGCGTCGGCGGGCACGCCGGGACTGACGACCACCAGGTCGGTTGTCGCAGGCACGTCGTCGGGCATGGCGCCGACCTGCAGCGTCACGCCGAGTGCGACGAGCTCGGCACGCTCGGCCAGGTCGGCCCGGGCGTCCACGAGGGTCACGCGCCCGCCACGCCGCACGATCAGCCGGCTGGCCGCCAGGCCGCTGCGGCCCGCGCCCACCACCGCCACGTGGCGTCCCGACACGTCGTAGGGCGCCATGGTCATCGGAGCTTGAGCGTCGTGAGGCTGAACAGCGCGCACACGATCGCGACGATGAGGAAGCGGGTGATGACCTTCGGCTCGCTCCAGCCCACGAGCTCGAAGTGGTGGTGCAGGGGCGCCATCCGGAAGATGCGCTTGCCGCGCAGCTTGAACGAGCCGACCTGCAGGATGACCGAGAAGGCCTCGAGCACGAACACGCCGCCGACGATCACGAGCAGCAGTTCCTGCTTGATCAGGATCGCGACCGTGCCGAGCGCCCCGCCGAGCGCCAGCGACCCGACGTCGCCCATGAAGATCTCCGCCGGGTACGAGTTGAACCAGAGGAAGCCGAGGCTGGCGCCGACCAGCGCGCCGCAGAAGACCGTGAGCTCCGCCGCGGGCGCGAAGCGCACGAGCAGCAGGTACTCGGCGAGCACGCGGTGGCCCGTCACGTACGCCAGGGCCGTGAACGTGGCGGCAGCCACGGCGAAGCAGCTGATGGCGAGGCCGTCGAGGCCGTCGGTCAGGTTGACGGCATTGGACGCGCCCACCAGGACGAGCACCGCGAAGGGCACGTACAGCAGGCCGAGATCGGGAATCAGGTCCTTGAAGAAGGGGAAGATGAGCCGCGTGTTGTACATCCCCTTGTTCGCGAGCACGATCAGGGCGATGCCCACGGCGAGCGCGACGACGATCTGGCCGCCCATCTTGTAGCGGGGCACCAGGCCGTGGTGGTTGCGGCGCGTGATCTTGAGGTAGTCGTCGGCAAAGCCGATGGCGCCGAAGGCGAGCGTCGCCAGGACCGCGATCCAGACGTACGCGTTCGTGAGATCGGCCCACAGCAGGGTGGGCACGATCGCGGCCGCCAGGATCAGCAGCCCGCCCATCGTCGGCGTGCCGGCCTTCGGGCGGTGGCTCTCGGGCCCTTCGTGCCGGATGACCTGCCCGATCTGGAACTCGCGGAGCTTCCGGATCAACCAGCCGCCGAGCAGCAGGCTGATCGCCAGCGCCGTGATGCTGGCGGCCGCCGTCCGGAACGTGATGTACCGCGTGACGTTCAGGATGGTGAACGTCTCGTGGAACTGGTAGAGGAGGTGGAACAGCATCAGGCTCCCTCCCCCGCCAATGCCTGCACCACGGCTTCCATCCGGATGCCGCGTGAGCCCTTCACGAGGACGACGTCGCCCGCGCGCACCAGGTCGCGGGCCAGGGCCGCGGCCAGCGCGCTGTCGGCGAGATGGTGGACCACGGGCGCACCCTCTGCGGTGGCCGCCTCGGCCAGGGCTCGTGCAGGTGCACCGCCCACGGCAATCACCACGTCCACGCCGAGGCGCGCCGCCTCGCGCCCGCACTCGGCGTGATAGCGCTCGCTGAACCCGCCGAGCTCGAGCATCTCACCCAGCACGGCCACGTGCCGGCCCGGCACGGACGTCAGCGTCTGCAGCGCCCGTGTGAGCGCCGACGGGCTCGAGTTGTACGCGTCGTCGACGACCGTCCAGCCTCCACGCGACCGCACGACCTCGCCGCGGTGCGCGGCGGGCGCCACACTCGCGATCCCCGCCACGATGTCGTCGGCCGGCACACCCGCCGTCATCGCCACGGCCGCCGCAGCCGCGATGTTGGCCAGGTTGCCCATCCCGAGGAGGCGGGTCTCCACGACACGCACGTCCCCGCCGAGCGACAGGCTCGCGCGTGTGCCCTCGAGACCTCGTGGCGCAACGTCGGTGACCGCGACGTCGGCCGGCACGTCCACGCCGAAGGTCACGACCCGACCGGGAAAGCCCCCGGCCCTGGCGATGACGCGCGGGTCGCCGGCGTTGGCCACGAACACGTCGGAAGACGAGGCCCCCTCGAGGATCTCCTGCTTGGCGATCGCGATGTCGTCCACCGAGGCGAAGAACCCGAGGTGCGCCTCGCCGACGTTGGTCCACACGCGCACCTGCGGTTCGGCAATCGCCACCAGCCGGCTGATCTCGCCGAAGCCGCTCATGCCGAGCTCCATCACGGCCATCTGCGGCGCGGTGCGGAGTTCGAAGAGCGAGAGCGGCAGCCCGATGTGGTTGTTCAGGTTGCCGCGGTTGCGGAACGTCGTGAAGCGACGACCCAGCAACGTCGCGGTGATCTCCTTGGTGGTCGTCTTGCCGGCGCTGCCCGTGATCGCGACGACCGTCGAGCCTGCGCGGCGGCGAATCGTGCGCGCCGCCTCCTGCAGGCCCTGCAGGGTGTCGCCCACGAGGATGGTCGGCACCGTCGGCGACGGGGCGACCGAGGCATCGCTCACCACCACCGCTCCCGCGCCACGTGCGACCGCCTCGGCCACGAATGCGTGGCCGTCGAAGCGCGGTCCGCGGAGGGCGACGAACAGGTCGCCCGTCTGCAACGTGCGCGTGTCGATCGACACCGAGGGCAGCGGTCGGTCGGTCGGGCCGTGCAGCAGACGCCCGCCGAAGGCCTGCGCCATCTCCAGTGCCGTCAGGGTGAAGGGCCCGCTCACCGCGCGCCTCCCTGGGAGCGGCGCCGCAACGCCTGCCGCGCGACGGTCGCGTCGTCGAACGGCAGCACGCGGTCGCCAATCGTCTGCGTCGACTCGTGCCCCTTGCCGGCGACGACGACGACGTCGCCGGACTCGGCCTCGGCAATCGCCCTGGTGATGGCCTCCTCACGGTCCACGATCGCCATCCAGGGCGTCGTCTGCACCGCGGGCACGGCCTGACCCTGATGGCGCGCCGGACGCTCGGGCGGCACCAGGCCTCGCTTGATGTCGTCGATGATGGCCGCCGGATCCTCGGAGCGCGGGTTGTCCGAGGTGAGCACCACGAGGTCGCTCAGTCGCGCCGCCACGGCGCCCATCAGCGGACGCTTGCTCTTGTCGCGGTCGCCACCGCACCCGAACACCGTGACGATGCGGCGCGGGGCCAGCGCCCGCACCGTCTCCAGCAGGTTCTTCAATGCATCGTCGGTGTGCGCGTAGTCCACGATCACCGAGATGTCGTCGGCATCGCCCGACACGACCTCGAAGCGACCCGGTACGGCCGGGGCGCCGGCGAAGCCGGCTTCGATGTCGGCGAGCGGCAGGCCGAGGCCGACCGACGCCGCGATCACGCCGAGCGCGTTGTAGGCATTGGGGCGGCCGGGCAGGCGCGTGCGCAGGCGGAGCGGCCCGGCGGGCGTCTGCACCTCGGCCTCGATGCCCTGGAGCGTGAGGTCGAGCGACAGCGGCCGGACGTCGGCCGGACGCGCAAGGGCGTAGGTCACCGGACGACCGACGATGGGCACGAGGTGTTCACCGCGAGGGTCGTCGATGTTGATCGCGGCGGGTGACTCGCGGGGCAGCATCTCGAAGAGTCGCCGCTTGGCCGCGAAGTACGACTCCATGTCGCCGTGGAAGTCGAGGTGGTCGCGCGTCAGGTTGGTGAAGATCGCCGCGCCGAAGCGCGTGAAGGCCACGCGTTCGAGTTCGAGCGCATGCGACGAGACCTCCATCGCGCAGGCCTGGCAGCCGGCGTCCACCATCTCGCGCAGCAGGCCCTGCAGGTCGGGGGCTTCGGGCGTCGTTCGCGCGGCGGCGCGCTCGTCGCGGCCCACCCGGTAGCCGGTGGTCCCGATCCGGCCCGTCGTCCAGCCGTGCGCCTCGAACACGCCCTCGAGCAGGTACGTGGACGTGGTCTTGCCGTTGGTGCCGGTGACGCCGACCAGCGTCAGTTCCGTGCTCGGGTGCGCGTGGTAGGCGACGGCACACGCCGCGAGGGCCGTGCGCCCGCGTTCGGCGACGATCCAGGGCACCGTCGGGGCGTCGGCGGGTGGCCGGTCGGCAATCACCGCGACGGCACCGCGTGCGATCGCCTGGTCGACGTAGGTCGTGCCGTCGGCGCGCGCGCCACGCAGTGCCACGAAGACGGCGCCGGAGACGACGGTGCGCGAGTCGTACGCGATGGCCGACACGACGTGCGAGGCGGCAGCACCGAGGTCGGGCACCGAGATGGGGGTGAGCCGACCGACCTCGTCGAGCAGGGCGCGGAGCGACGGCTGGGTCATCAGCGACCGCCCTCCGCGTCGGCGTCCTTCTCCACGGGGAAGCGCGTGAGCTCGAGCAGGCACACGCCGCCCTCGCCGACCGGGGTACCGGCGGCCACGCTCTGGCGCGCGACGAACCCCTGGCCGCGCAGCCGGGGTTCCCACCCGAGCTCGATCAGCGTCCGGACGGCGTCGCGTGCGCTGTAGCCCGTCAGGTCGGGCAGCACGCCGTGCGCTGGCGGCAGCACCGCCGCGCGGGGAGCGCCCACGCCGATGGCAGGCTCGAGCGTCGGCCCCTCGGCCTTGTGCGCCACCACGATGGGCGGCTGCCGGTTGACGTTGGGCGGGATGGCGAGATGGCGCAGTGTGGCGTCGGCGATGCGCTGGAACACCGGCGCCGCGACGAGGCCGCCGAAGTAACCCTTCCGCTTCGGTGCGTCGATCACCACGATCATCGCGACCGCGGGATTGCGCGACGGGAAGAAGCCCGCCGTGGACGCCATGTACTCCATCAGGTAGCCGCGGCTGGCCGGATTGAGCTTGCGTGCGGTGCCGGTCTTGGCTGCCAGCGTGTACCCGTCGATGCGGGCCGCCTTGGCCGTGCCGTCCGAGACGACCGACTCCATCATGGCCGTGAGGCGCGCGGCGGTCTTGGCCGAAATCGCGCGCCGCACCACCTCGCGCGTCGTCGGCGTCGTGAGTCCGCCAGAGACGGTGGCGCGCACGATGCGCGGCTTGAGCAGCTCACCGCCATTGGCAATCGCGCTCATCGCCGCGGCCATCTGGAGTGGAGTGACCGCGATCGTGTAGCCGATGGCCACTCGCGCCAGGTCGTGTTCCTTGATGTCGCCGACGCGCATCACCATGCCGCCACTCTCGGCCGGGAAGTCGCGTGTCGCCCGCGCGCCGAACCCGAAGCGCTTCACGTAGCGCATCAGCCGCTCGGTGCCGAGGCGGTTCACGGCCACGCGCGCGGTGCCGCAGTTGCTCGACTTGGCGAAGACCTTCTCGAACGACACCACGCCGACCTGATGCACGTCGGTGATGGCCTTGGCGGTGCCGAACCGGCACGGCATCGTCGCGTCCACGATGTCGCCCGGATCGATGACGCCCTCGTCGAGCGCCGCGGCAGCCGTGATGGTCTTGAAGGTCGATCCCGGCTCGTAGATGGTCTCGACCGCGCGGTTGACCCTCGACTCGCGGTCCACGCGGCTCGAGTCGTTCGGATTGAAGTGCGGCTCGCTCACCAGGGCGAGGATCTCGCCCGAGTGCGGATCCATCATCACGACGGTGCCGCCCTGCGCGCCGTGTTCCTCGACGGCCGTGCGCAGCTCGCGCTCCGCGATGAACTGCAGGCGGGCGTCGATCGTCAGCTCGAGCGTCGCACCGGCCGTGGGGGCCTGCTGCACGCGGGCCTCCAGCACCCGCCGTTGCGCGTCCTGCTGCACGATGAGCCGGCCACCCGTGCCCGCAATCGACTTGTCGTGCACGAGTTCGAGGCCGCCGACGCCGCTGTTCTTCGCGTCCACGAAACCCAGGAGGCTCGAGGCGAGCTCGCGATTCGGGTAGTAGCGGCGGCTCTCCCGAAGGAAGCCGATGCCCGGCAGCCCGAGGGCCTGCACGCGCTGCGCCTCGGCCGGCGTCGCGCGCTTGCGGATGTAGACGAAGTCCTTCTTGCCCTCGAGGCGCTTTTCGAGGCTCTCGCGCACATCGTCTCGGCACCGGTCGAGCGCCTGGCACACGCGGTCGGCCACACCCGCGGCGTCGGTCAGCTCCCGGGGAATCACCGTGAGCGTGCCGGTCCGGCCACCCCGGCCCCGATCGACGACCAGACCCGGTTCCTGCAGCCTCCCGATCTTGTCGGCCTCCTCGGCCGTCAGGTTGGCCAGGACCAGCCCCTTGCCCCGACGACTGTCCAGGCGCTGGACGAGCGAGGTCCGCTCCTCGGCGTCGCAGCCCTCGAGCACCGCGCACAGCTGTGCGGCCGTCTGCTCGGCATCGGCCACGTCGCTCGGCACCGCGTAGATGACGTCGCCGTCGACGCTGTAGGCGAGCACGCGTCCGTGGCGGTCGAGAATCTGGCCGCGGCGCGGGTTCAGGCTGATCGTCTGGCTCTGCTGGCTCTCCGCCCGCGCCACCAGCGCCTCGTGCTGGAAGACCTGGAGCGCGACCAGCCTGGCGACGATGCCACCGGCCCAGAGGACCATCAGCACGCCGACCACCGTGATCCGGCGGCGCAGCGTGGCGCGCCAGTCGAGATCGGACGGCGTCGCCTCCTGCCCGGCGCGCTGCGCCTCGCGCATGACGCGCGGGTTGTTCAGCGCGGCGGCACTGGCGTCGAGCCCCGACAGCAGGTCGGAGGCGTGCTCTCCCGAGCGGCTCACCGCGAGGCCACCACGGCGCGCGAGGGCGGCGGCGTCACCGTCACGCGCTCGACAACGGCCGACGTCTCGCGCGTCGGCGGCTTCATCTTGAGCTGGCGCGTCGCAATCGCCTCGATGCGTGCCGGCGCCACGAGGCTCGCGCGCTCGAGGATCAGGTGACGGCGCGACTCGTTGAGTTCGCGGATGCGGCTCTGAAGGGTGACCGCGTGGCGCTCGAGTCGGCGCCCGTCGTGGTGCTGCCAGGCCGCGAAGAGCACGGCAATCAGCACGAGGCCACCTGCGAGCACGAAGCGCACGAGGTCGCGCTGCCGTGCCTGGTCCACCTCGCGCACGATCGCGCGGTTCTCGACCGCCTTGCGGACGCCGTATTCGTGGTCCACCACGTCAGGCCAGCCTTTCGGCCACGCGCAGCTTTGCGCTCCGGGCCCTGGGGTTGCGTGCGATTTCGTCCTCGGCGGCCTCGATCGGGCGCCGCGTCAGCAGCGCGATGACGGGATCGGGCGCCTGCGCCAGCGCGCGGAACGTGTGCTTGACGATGCGGTCCTCGAGCGAGTGGAACGCGATGATGGCCAGGCGGGCCCCGGCGAGCAGCCGGCTCACGGCGAGCCGGATGAAGACGTCGAGGCCCTCGAGCTCGCGGTTGACCCAGATGCGGAGCGCCTGGAACGTCCGCGTGGCTGGGTCGATGCGCTGCCAGCCGCGTGAGGGCACGGCCCGACGCACGATGGCCGCCAGCTGCCCGGTCGTCTCGATGGGCCCCGCCGCGCGTGCCGACACGATGGCCCGGGCGATGCGGCGAGAGAAGCGCTCCTCGCCGTACTGGTAGATCACGTCGGCCAGGGCGGCTTCCTCGACCGTCTGGAGCAGGTCGGCGGCCGTGGGACCGCTGTCGCGGTCCATCCGCATGTCCAGCGGCGCGTCGGCCTTGAAGCTGAAGCCACGCGCCGCGTCGTCTAGCTGCATGGACGACACGCCGAGGTCGGCCAGGATGCCGCCGTCCACGCCTGTCAGTCCCCGGGCGTCGAGAACGTCCCCGAGGCTGCGGTAGTCGGCGTGCACCATCTCGACCCGGTCGAGCCGGTCGGCGAGGTTCCGGGCCGCGAGGTCCAGGGCCGAGCGGTCGCGGTCGAGGCCGATCACGCGCGACGCCCCCGCATCGAGCAGGGCGCGGGTGTGCCCGCCCGCACCCAGGGTGCAATCGACGAACAGCCCCCCGCGGGCGGGTGCCAGCTGGCTGATGACCTCCGCGACTAGTACCGGTGCGTGCATGGCGCTCTCAGATCCCCAGCGCGGCGAGGTCGGCGAGGTGGGTGTCGTTCAGGCCGTCGCTCTGGACCTTCGAGCGCAGGCGATCGCTGTTCCAGATGTCGAGGTAGGTCTGCATGCCCAGGACGTCCACGTCGGCAGACGCCCCTGCGGCTTCCCGGAGCGGAGGAGGGATGACCACCCGTCCCTGGGTGTCGAACTCGGCCAGTTGCCCCCAGTAGGACGTGGTCATTTCGAAGGCTTTGCGCGCGGTGTTGAGCTGGGGGAGGCTGCGGAGCTTTTCCTCGACCCCCTCCCAGACCTTGAGGGGGTAGAGACGGACGTATTCCCCAGTGGGAGACAGGCTGGTCAAATAGAGAGCCGGCCCGTACTCCGCTTCGATGAGCGCGCGGTAGGCGCTGGGCACCTTGAGGCGCCCCTTGTCATCAATCCTGGCTGAAATGCGGCCGCGGAGCACCACAACTCTCCACTTTCGTCCACTTTGGTCCACGGCGAGGATAGGCAAGCCCGAAACGGGAGTCAATCGAAAGTTCTGAGCGCCAAGGACTTCGCCTTAACTTCGCTCGATGGCGCGTGCTAGCATGCTCGGCGCTTGGCTCCGACCGTCCTCGTCTGCGAGGCGCAGGTGCCCTTCGTGCGCGGGGGCGCCGAGGCACTGGTGCGCGAGCTGGTTCGCCAGCTGGAACTCCACGGGTGCCTCGTCGAGCGGGTGAGCGTGCCCTTCAAGTGGTACCCGAAGAAGGAGTTGCTGGCGCACGCCGCGGCCTGGCGGCTGCTCGACCTCAGCGAGAGCTGCGGACGGCCGGTCGACCTCGTCATTCCCACGAAGTTCCCCACGTACTGCGTGCGGCACCCTCACAAGGTCACGTGGTTGATGCACCAGTACCGTGCCGCCTACGACCTGTGCGGCACCGAGTACGCGGATTTCGACCACCGCGAGGAAGACACGGCGGTCCGGGAGCGCCTCAGGGCGCTCGACCGAGAGATGCTGGGCGAGTGCGCGGCGGTCTACACGATTTCCCGCACCACGTCCGACCGCCTGACGAGATTCAACGGCATCGCCTCGACGCCGCTCTACCACCCTTCCCCGCTGGCTCCGCAGCTCCATGCGGGGCCCTACGGCGACTACTTCCTGTCGGTCGGGCGGCTCGAGACCGTCAAGCGGGTGGACCTCGCCATCGAGGCCATGGCGCACGTGCCGGCGCCGATGCGTCTGCTGGTGGTGGGCGAGGGCACGTACCGTCACGGGCTGGAGCGCCGGATCGAGGAACTCGGGCTCGGTGGCCGCGTCTCGCTCCTCGGCGCCGTCGACGACGCGACGCTGGCGGGGCTGTATGCCGGGGCACGGGGCGTGGTGTTCGCGCCGTTCGACGAGGACTACGGGTACGTGACGCTCGAGGCGTTCGAGGCGCGCAAGCCCGTGGTCACCGCGACCGACAGCGGGGGCGTGCTCGAGTTCGTGCAGGACGGGGTGAACGGTCTGGTGTGCCCCCCCGAGGGGGCCGCGCTCGGGGCGTGCCTGGCCACGCTCGCCGAGCGTCCCGCACGCGCCGCGTCGCTCGGCGAGGCGGGGTACGATAGCACCCGCGCGATCTCATGGGACGGGGTCGTCGCCGCGCTCACCGCCGGCCTGGCACGACGCGAGGAACCGCCCGTCGCCTGACACCGTGGCCACCCCCGACTCCGTTTCCATCCTCATCCCCGCCTACGACGAAGGCCCGGTGGTCGGCGACGTGATCCGGGCGCTGCGCGCGGCCGCGCCGTGGCACGAGATCCTGCTCATCGACGACGGGTCGTCGGACGACACGGGCCGGTTCGCCGCCGAGGCCGGCGCCACGGTCCTGCGTCACCCCTACAACAAGGGCAACGGGGCCGCCGTGAAGACGGGACTGCGCGCCGCCACCGGCGAGTTCGTCCTCGTGATCGACGGCGACGGGCAGCACAAACCCGAGGATGCGCAGGCGATCGTGGCTCGTCTCGGTGAGTACGACCTGGTGGTCGGCGCACGCGCCGGCCACACACAGGCCACCGGGGCCCGGCGGCTCGGCAACGGCCTGCTCAACGCCTTTGCCGCGTACATGACCGGACGCGAGATTCCCGACCTGACGTCGGGGTTCCGGGGGGCGCGACGCTCGGTGCTCCGCGAGTTCCTCCACCTGATCCCGAACGGGTTCTCGACGCCCACGACCACCACGCTGGCCTGCATCAAGGCCGGCTACAGCGTGGCCTTCCACCCGATCGAGGCGCGACAGCGCACGGGCCACTCCAAGATCCGCCTGGCGCGCGACGGCACGAAGTTCCTGCTGATCATCCTGAAGATCGTCACGATCTTCAGCCCGATGAAGATCTTCCTGCCGGTGAGCGTGGGCGCCTGCCTGCTCGGCCTGCTCTACGGCGCGTGGACGGTCGCCGTCTCGGGCCGTATCGCCAACGGTTCGGTGCTGCTGCTGATGTTCGCCGTGATCGTCTTCCTCGTCGGGCTGGTCTCCGAGCAGATTTCGGCGCTGCGCTTCGAGGGTCGGGGATGAGCGAGACGCCGCGCGTGCTCGTGGTCACGCCGACCTACAACGAGCGCGACAACCTGCCGGTCCTGGTCCGCCGCGTGATGGCACTGGGCCCGTCGTACCAGATGCTCGTGGTCGACGATGCCTCGCCGGATGGCACGGGTGCGGTGGCCGACACGTTGGCGGCCGAGTTCCCCGGCCGGGTCCACGTGCTGCACCGCACGGGCAAGCGCGGGCTCGGCCGCTCCTACGTGGATGCGCTGTCGAAGGCCGTGACGATGGACGTCGACGCCGTGTGCCAGATGGACGCGGACTTCTCGCACGATCCCGCCTACCTCCCCGACCTCGTGCGGGGGTTGTTCGAGGGCGGCCACGACGTCGTGATCGGGTCGCGTTACCTGCACGGCGTGAGCGTCGTGAACTGGCCGCTGCGCCGGTTGATCCTGAGCACGTTCTCCAACAGGTACGTGCGCGCGATCACGGGGCTGCCGAGCCGCGACTGCACGAGCGGGTATCGCTGCTGGCGCCGCGAGGCCCTCGCGCGACTCCCGTTGCGCCAGTTCGTCTCGGACGGTTACGCCTTCCTGGTGGAGATGCTCTACCAGGCGATGGGGGCCGGCTGCCGGATCGGCGAGGTGCCGATCATCTTCGTCGAGCGTCGCGAAGGCCAGTCGAAGATGTCGCGAGGCGTGATTCTGGAGGGCGTGATCGTCCCCTGGCGGCTCGTGCTGCGGCACCCGGGCTGGCGGGGCCGACGGGCCTGATGTGCTAAGGTTGCCTGTTCGGGTATGCCAGACACGCCTCCCAGAACGCCCGCCGGCCTGAGCATCTTCTTCCCGGCCTACAACGACAGCGGCACGATCGCCAGCATGGTGGTCTCGGCGCTGCTGGCGGCGCGTGCGCTCACGCCCGATCACGAGGTGATCGTCGTCAACGACGGCAGCCGCGACAACACGCCCCAGATCCTCGACGAACTGGCCCGGATCTACCCCGAGGTGCGCATCGTGCACCACCAGAAGAACCGGGGTTACGGCGGGGCGCTGCGGAGCGGGTTCGAGGCGGCCACCAAGGAGTACGTGTTCTACACGGACGGCGACGCGCAGTACGATCCGTCGGAGGTCGCGCTGCTCTGGCAACGCCTGGGTCCCGACGTAGACCTGGTCAACGGGTACAAGATCTCCCGGTCCGATCCGTTCCACCGCATCGTCATCGGCCGGCTGTACCACCACACCGTGAAGCGGCTGTTCGGCCTCGGCGTGCGTGACGTGGACTGCGACTTCCGCCTGATGCGGCGCTCGATCTTCGAGAAGGTGACCCTCACCAAGAACAGCGGCGTGATCTGCCTCGAGATGATGAAGAAGATCACCGACGCCGGCTTCCGCATCGCCGAGGTGCCGGTGCACCACTACCACCGCGCCTACGGCAAGTCGCAGTTCTTCAACTTCCGTCGCATCTTCCGCACCGGCCTCGACGTGATGCGGCTCTGGTACGTGCTCGTCGTGAAGAAGGAGCACCAGCAACCGTCCGCGACGGCCCAGCAGGTCAAGGGATGATCGATCTCGGCGCGTTCTATGGCGGCCGCCAGGTGATGATCACCGGAGGGCTGGGGTTCATCGGCAGCAACCTCGCGCGCCAGCTGGTGGATCTCGGCGCCGACGTGCTGCTCGTCGACTCGCTGATTCCCGACTACGGCGGGTCGCTCGAGAACATCCGCGGCCTCGAGGATCGCGTCCGCGTCAACATCGCCGACATCCGCCAGCAGACCACGATGAACTACCTCGTGCAGGGGCGCGAGGTGATCTTCAACCTGGCCGGACAGGTGAGCCACATCGACTCGATGCGGGATCCGTACACGGATCTCGAGATCAACTGCCGCAGCCAGATGACGGTGCTCGAGGCCTGCCGTCGCAACAACCCGGCGGTGAAGGTGGTGTTCGCGGGCACGCGCCAGATCTACGGCAAGCCCGACTACCTGCCGGTGGACGAGAGCCACCTGGTGCGGCCGACCGACGTCAACGGCATCAACAAGGCCGCCGGTGAGCAGTACCACCTGGTCTACAACAACGTCTTCGGCGTGCGGGCCTGTTCGCTGCGGCTCACCAACATCTACGGCCCGCGGCAGCTGATCAAGCACAACCGCCAGGGCTTCATCGGCTGGTTCATCCGCCGCATCGTCGAGGACCAGGAGATCGAGATCTTCGGCGACGGCCTGCAGATGCGCGACTTCGTGTACGTCGACGACGCGTGCGACGCGTTCCTGCGGGCCGGCGCCACCGACGACGTGAACGGACTGGCGCTCAACGTCGGCGGCGCGGAGCCGATCAAGCACCGCGATCTGGTGGAGCTGATGATCGAGGTCGCCAACTCGGGCCGACGCCGCTTCGTCGAATGGCCCGCCGAGAAGAAGGCGATCGACATCGGCAGCTTCTACGCCGACTCCACGCGGTTCCGCTCGATCACGGGCTGGGAACCGCGGGTGATGCTGCGCGAGGGCCTCACGCGCACCATCGCGTTCTACCGCGAGCACCTCGCTCGCTACCTCTGATGCCGACCCCCGACGTCCGCGTGCCGTTCCTCTCGCTGCGACCCGGCGAGGATGCCGATGCGCTGCGCGCCGCAGTGGGGCGCGTGATCGACCGGGGCTGGTTCATCCTCGGCCCCGAGCTCGAGGCGTTCGAGGCCGAGCTGGCGGCCGCGTCGAGCACGGCGCACGCGGTGGGCGTGAACACCGGCACCGACGCCATCGCGCTGCTGCTGCGCGGTCTCGGCATCGGACCCGGCGACGAGGTGATCACGGCGCCGCTCTCGGCCGCGTACACGGCGCTGGCGGTGATGATGGCCGGCGCACGTCCGGTCTTTGCCGACATCGACCCGGAACGCCACACGATCGATCCGGCGCAGGTCGAGGCGGCGATCACGCCGCGCACGGCCGCCATCATGCCGGTGCACCTCTACGGCCAGCCGGCCGACATGACGGCGCTTCGGGCGATTGCCGCGCGTCATGGTCTCGCGCTCGTCGAGGACGCTGCGCAGGCGCACCTGGCGACCTGCGGGGGGCAGGCGGTGGGCACGTTCGGCGCGGGTGGCGCCCTCAGCTTCTATCCCACCAAGAACCTCGGCGCCCTCGGCGACGCGGGGGCCGTCGTCACCAACGACGCCGCGCTCGCCGACCGCCTGAAGCGCCTGCGCAACGGTGGCCAGCGCGCGCAGTACCAGCACGACGAGTTCGGCGTGAACTCGCGGCTCGACGAGATGCAGGCGGCGATCCTGCGCGAACGGCTGCAGCGGCTCCCCGCGTGGACCACCCGCCGCCGCACCCTGGCAGCGCGCTATCGCGAACGCCTCGTCGGCGCACCGGTGCACGTGCCGCGCGAGTTCGACGCCGGCCACGTGTACCACCTCTTCGTGGTGCGGACACCGGCGCGCGATGCCTTGCGGGCGCACCTCACCGCGCACGGCGTGCAGACGCTCGTGCACTACCCCAGGGCGATCACCGACCAGCCCGCGCTGGCCAGCGAGGCGCCGGCCACGTGCCCGGACGCGGTACGTGCCGCCACCGAGGTCTGCTCCCTCCCCCTCTATCCGTCTCTTTCCATGGACGAGGTGGATGTCGTGTGCGACGCCGTCCAGGCGTTCCGGGGCTGACGTCCTATACTGAGAGTTCGCGCGCACATCGCCGTCAGGTCGACGACGGTCGTCGCTCGCGGGCGCCGGGTGTTCCTCATGGTCAGACGCGTCTTGCTCGCGGCCGCGCTGCTGTCGGCGACGGCCCTGCCATCGGCGGCCCAGTCGATTTCGCTGTCGATCCGCGACGGTCGGGTCACGCTCGTCACCCAGAACGCCACGCCGGCCGCCATCCTCGCCGAGTGGGCGCGGCAGGGCCAGACGCGCGTGGTGGACGGCGAGAAGGTGCCAGGCACCCCCCTGACCCTGCGACTCGAGAACGTGTCCGAGCGTGAAGCGCTCGACATCGTCCTGCGGGGCGCGGCCGGATACATCGCCGCGCCGCGCGCCGAGGCCGCCGCGGTCAACCAGTCGCGCTTCGACCGTATCGTCGTGATGGCCACGTCGCCTGGTGCAGCAGCGGCACGCACGGCGGCGCCGATGACACGGGCCGCAGCGCCTGCGCCTCCACCGCCCCCGCCCGTGAGCGAGGAGCCCGTGTTCACCGAGACCGCCCCTGCGGCAGGTGGTGTGGCCCCGGCCATCGAGGAGGCGCCGATGGCCGCCGGGGCGGAGCAGCCCGTGTCGTCGACCAACTTCGACTACGCCAACCCGCAGCGCTATTTCTCGGCGCGCCAGGCCGAACAAGGGGCCGCGGAGGCCGCTCCAGCCGGTCAGACGCAGACGCCCACCACCTCGTCGAGCCCCTTTGGCGGCGCCACGCGCAGTTCGCCGGGCATGCTCCCGATGCCGCAGAACGGCACGCAGCCGGGTGGACAGTCGGGCACGGCCGCGGTCAATCCGTACGGCCTCCCCGCGGACCAGTCGCCTGGCTCGGCCACGGGCACGCCGCCCATGGAGCCGGACCGCACGAAGTACATGAACCCCTACGCCCCGACGCCGCCTCGACCCTAGCAACCGGGGAGAGGCACGGCTGGCTCTCCGAGCCAGCCGCCGGGCGCGGGGTCAAACCGAGGGCCACAGCACGTGAGCACCGAGACCTTGCCGAGCCGAGTCAACGCCGACCTTTCGGCCGCACTGCGGGCGCGCGACCAGGAGACGCTCGACGCCCTGCGCATGCTCAAGACCGCACTCACCAACAAGCGCGTCGAACTCACGCGCGATCTCGAGGACCGCGAGGCCCTGCAGGTCGTGACCACCCTCGTGAAGCAGCGGCGCGACAGCGCCGCCCAGTTCAGCGCGGCCGGCAGGGACGAGCTGGCCGCGAAGGAACGGCGTGAGGCGACCATCCTCGAGCGCTATCTGCCGGCGGCACTCGACGAGGCGGCGCTTGGTGCTTTGATTGACGAAGCGATAAGGGAATCTGGCGCAAGTGGCGCAAAGGAGATGGGCAAGGTCATGAAGGTACTCATGCCCAAGCTTGCAGGACAGGTCGTCGACGGCAAAGTCGTCAACGAACAGGTCAGGGCCAGGCTCGCCACCACGTGAGGCCGGCTCGCCACATCTGCGCACCGCGTTACCCCATCGTTAAACTTTCTTGACCGGGGCTCGTCATATTGGCTGAGGGCTTCTCAGAAACGAGCCTCTCATCCATCCTCCTTTGACGGCCTCGTCCCTCAACGAGGCCGTCCTTTTGTCTGCTCGACCCTTCGTCTCGTTCGCACTCGTCCTCGCCGTCACCGCCGGCGTGCTGGCGCAGGCCCCCGCTCCCCCACGGTTCGAGAACGTCCAGCCCGCCAGCGGCATCGCGTTCGCCCTGGCCCACGCGCCGACACCGGGCAAGCGCCTGATCGAGACCATGCCGGGCGGCCTGGCCGCGTTCGACTACGACGGCGACGGACGCGTCGATCTCTACTTCGCCAACGGCAACGCCACGCCAGCCACCGCAAAGGCCGGGCCCGCCTTCCACAACCGCCTCTACCGCAACCTCGGAGACTTCCGGTTCGAGGACGTCACCGAGGCAGCCGGACTCCAGGGTCGGGGCTTCGCCATGGGCGCCGCCGTGGCCGACTACGACAACGACGGGCACCCCGACCTCTTCGTGCCGGGGGTCGGTCAACCCACGCTGTATCGCAACCTCGGCGACGGCCGGTTCGAGGACGCCACGGCCCGGGCCGGCATCGGTTCCTCACCGTGGTCGGTCGCCGCAGCCTGGCTCGACGTCGATCGCGACGGCAGGCTGGACCTGTTCGTCGTCAACTACCTGGACTGGAACGAGGGCGCGGACCGTTTCTGCGGCGATCGCCTGCGCAACCTGCGCGTGTACTGTCACCCGAAGTTCTACGCCGGCCTCCCCAATCAGCTGTATCGCAACAAGGGCGACGGCACCTTCGAGGACGTGTCCAGATCCGCCGGAATCGCCGATCACGTCGGCAAGGGGATGAGTGTCGCAGTGGCCGATTTCGACGCCGATGGCCGCGACGACGTGTTCGTGACCAACGACGGTGTCCCGAACTTCCTGTTCCGCAACGTCGACGGGAGGCGCTTCGAGGAAACGGCGCTGCTCGCGGGGGTGGCGCTGCCGGGCTTCGGGCGGCCCGTCTCGAGCATGGGCACGGCGGCACAGGACGTCACGGGCGACGGCCGGCCCGACATCATCGTGACCGCCCTCAAGGGCGAGACGTTCCCGCTCTTCGTCAACGACGGCGGACTGCTGTTCCACGACGGCACCCACGAGGTGCGACTCGCGGCACCAAGCACGCAGCGGAGTGGCTGGGGCGTGGCGCTGGCCGACCTCGACAACGACGGGCGCCTGGACATCGCCACGGCCAACGCGCACGTGAACGACCTGATCGACCAGTTCGAGGCGTCGAGCTACAAGGAAGCCAACGCCGTCTTCCTGAGCCGCGGCACCACCTTCGAGGACGTCACCGCGGCAACGGGCGACGGCCTGCCGCGCGCGATTGCGGCGCATCGCGGCCTGGTCGCAGCCGACCTCGACAACGACGGGCGGCTCGATCTGGTCACCACCAGCCTCGGCGGCCCCGTCGAGGTGTGGAGGAACGGCGGTCCTGCGGGGCACTGGCTCCGCCTGCGCCTGCGCGGGCGCGCGTCCAACCGCGACGGCCTCGGCGCCGTCGTCACGGTGGATGGCCGCCGGCTCACGATGACGTCGGCGGTGGGTTACGCGTCCTCGGTGCTGCAGGGCGTGCACGTCGGCCTCGGCGCACGGACGGAGCCGCCGCGGATCGAGATCGCGTGGCCATCCGGGCGACGCCAGGTGCTCGAGGCCGAGGGCATCGACCGCGAGATCGCGGTCACGGAACCGGAGGGGTGATCGTCGAGGCCTCGGCCGGCGACGCAGGCGCCGGAGCCGCGGCCTGCGACCGCTTCTGGTACTCGGCCAGCAGCACCTTCGCGCGCGCGGCGTCTCCCGTGCGCTGCATGGCCTGCGCCAGCTGGTAGTGCAGGCTGCCGTCGGCGTCGATGGCGAGCGCCTTCTCCAGATGCGGCACCGCCTCCGACGCCTGGCCCGCCCGCATGAGCGCCCGCCCCAGCGCCGCGTGGCCCTCCAGCATGCCCGGCGCGGCGGCGACGGCCTTCTTCAGCAAGGCCACGGCCCGTTCGACCTGCTGCGCCTGCAGGAGCGCGTCGCCGAGCGCCACGAGCAGGTCGGGCGCATCGGGCGCCATGCCGTGCAGCTTCTCGAGCAGGGGCAGCGCGGCCTCGAGGTCGCGGGCCGCATAGAGCGCCCCGGCCAGCTCGCGCTCGAGACCGGGGTCGTTCGGCGCGAGCTTCAACGCTTCACGCAACTGGGTGATGGCCTCGAGCGGCTGGCCCTGATCGCGGGCGATGCCGGCACGGACCACGTAGCGCTCCACCGAGGGCGGCAACCGCTCGAGCCGCCCGAAGGCCTGCCCCGCCAGGTCGTTGGCCGCACGCGCCCGCCAGTACAACGCCGCGGGCTGCGACGCCGTGGCCGTGCGGGCCAGCGCATCGTCCAGCTTGCCCGTGAGGTATGCGCAGGCCACGGGCAGGCTGCCGCATGGCGAGGCCTCGGCCTCGGCCCGCTGCCGCTCGACAGCCGCCCAGTCGGCGTGCCCGCTGGCCGTGTACACCTGCGCGAGCGTGCGGTGCACGCCGGGCAGGTCGGGCAGGGCCGCCTGAGCCTTCTTGATGAGGGTGAACGCCTGCGGATACTTCTCCTCCACCACGAGCACGTCGGCGGCCAGCAGCCAGACGTAGGGCGAATCGGGATCGAGCGCCTGGAGCCTGGCGAATGCCTCGCGCGCGATGCCCTCGTAGCTGCGCCCGAGGGCCGCCCACACCTGGGGCGACTCTGGCTGCGCGCCAGCCAGCGCCTGCAACTGCGTGCTCGCCTCCGCATGCTGGTCGAGCGAGAGCAGCGCCTCGGCGAGGGCCTGCCGCGCGTTCAGGTTCGTGCCGTCGGCCGCCACCACCTGCCGGAGAGGGGCCACCGCGTCCTTCGGACGACCCAGTTCGAGATAGGCCAGGCCGAGGAACAGCCTCGCGGGCAGCAGTGATGGACGCAGGCGGAGCGCTTCCCGCAGGGGCGCAACCGCGTCGGCCACACGACCGCCCATCGTCCGGGCCATCCCGAGCTGCATCTGCGCCACGGCGTCGCCGGGGGTGGCCGCGACGATGCGCGCGTAGATCGCCTCGGCGTCGCCGAAACGCGACGCCTCCATGGCTGCCTCGGCCTGCGTGCGCAGCGTGGCCACGTCGGCGGCCTGGGCGGACCCGGCGGGTTGCGCCGGCACGGCCTGCGAGGGGCCGACCGTCAGGGCCGTGAGCAGGACGGTCGCGCGGATGATGGACACCCTGCACTTGTAGCCGCGGCCGGCCGGGCCGTCAACCGCGGCGGGCAGGACGCCCCAGGGTCGCGTGCGATGATGTCGGGATGACTGCGCCGCGCGGTTCGTCACTGGTGCGTGCCGCCGGCCTGGCCGGCAGCGCCACGATGGCGAGCCGGATCCTGGGGCTGGTGCGCGAGCAGGTGCTCGCGCACGCCTTCGGCGCGAGTCACCAGATGGACGCCTTCAACGTGGCGTTCCGCCTGCCGAACCTGGTTCGCGACCTCTTCGCGGAGGGGGCGATGACGGCGGCCTTCGTGCCGACGTTCAGCCGGACGCTCACCCGCGACGGCCGCGACGCCGCCTGGGCGCTGGGGCGCCGGGTCATCACGGCGCTGGTGCTGGTCACCACGCTGGTCGCGATCGTCGGCATCCTCTGTGCCGAGCCGATGACGCGGGCGTTCGCCGCCGAGTATGCCGCCGTGCCGGGCAAGTTCGAGCTCACGGTACACCTCACGCGGCTGATGTTCCCGTTCCTGCCCCTCGTGGCGGTGTCGGTCGCCGCGATGGGCATGCTGAACGCCCTCGGCCGCTTCTTCGTGCCGGCGTTCGCGCCAGCGATGTTCAACGTGGCCTCGATTGCCAGCGTGCTGCTGCTCGTACCGCTCATGCCTGGCCTCGGCGTCGAGCCGGTCACGGCCCTGGCCGTCGCCGTGCTGCTCGGCGGCCTGGGCCAGGTGCTGCTGCAGTGGCCGTCGCTGCGGACGGAAGGCTTCCGGTACCGGTTCGACTTCGCCCCGGGTGACCCCGGCCTGCGGGAGATCCTGCTGTTGATGGGCCCGGGCACGCTCGGTGTGGCGGCGACGCAGTTCAACGTGTACGTCAACACGGTGCTCGCGACGGGCGAACAGGCCGGCGCCGTGTCGTGGCTGAACTACGCGTTCCGCATCATGTACCTGCCCATCGGGCTCTTCGGCGTCTCGATCGCGAGCGCCTCGCTGCCGCTGCTCTCGGGCCACGCGGCGCGCAACGACACGGGCGCCGTGCGGCAGACGGTCGGCCACGCCTTGCGGCTGATGCTCGTGCTCACCGTTCCGGCGACCGTGGGGCTGATGGCCCTGGCCGTGCCCATCGTCCGCGTCATCTTCGAGCGCGGACAGTTCCTGCCGTCCGACACCGACGCCGTGGCGCTGGCGCTCATGACCTATGCACCGGGCCTGGTCGGATACTCCGCCGTGAAGGTGCTGTCGCCGACGTTCTACGCCCTGCGCGACACGCGCACGCCCGTGCTGGTGAGCGTGACTTCGGTGCTCACCAATGCGGCCCTGAACGTCGTGCTCGTGCGCGTCTACGGGTACGTCGGCCTGAGCCTCGGCACGGCGATCGCCTCGCTGCTGAATGCGGGGCTGCTGCTGGTGCTGCTGCGACGAAGGCTCGACGGCGTGGAGGGTGCACGAACGACGGCCACGTTCGTTCGCATCTCGCTGGCGAGTGCGGTGATGGGCGCGGCTGCGTGGGGCACCCACACCTGGCTCGCGTCCTCGGGCCCGCTGGCTGGCGGTGCCTTCCTGCTGCAGGTCCTGCGCGTGGGCGTCAGCATCCTCCTCGCGTTGATCGTGCTCGCCGGCGCCGCTCGCGTGCTGGGCGTCCGGGAGTTCGACGAGGCCCTCGGCCGGGTGCTGCGGCGCCTCCGCCCGAGGCGGGCAACGGAGGCCGGGCGTGGCTGACGCCGTCGACCCGTCGCGCGTCGACGGCCGGCCGCTCGGCGTGGTCTCGTCGGCGCACTTCATGGTGGACGCGTACTCGAACATGTACGCGCCGCTGCTGCCGCTGCTCATGCCACGGCTCGGCATGAGCCTGCAGGCCGCCGGCACGCTGATGATGGTGTTCCAGGCGTCGGGATCGCTGTCGCAGCTCGCGTTCGGGCGGCTGGCCGATCGCGGGCATGCGCGGGCGCTGCTCGTCGCCGGTCCGCTGCTGGCGGCGGTGGTGTTGAGCCTGATGGGTCTCGTCACGCACCAGGGGGTCCTGGCGGTCGTCCTCGTGCTCGGGGGACTCGGCATCGCCGCCTTCCATCCCCCGGGGGCGATGGTCGCCCACACGGCGGGGCGGGCGCGTCCGGGCACGGCGATGAGCGTGTTCGTGACCAGCGGCACGATCGGCTTTGCGACGTCGCCGCTGCTGGTGGCCAACGCCGCCGGGCGGTATGGCCTGGAATCGACCGTGTGGTTCCTCCTGCCCGGGCTCGCCTGCGCGCTGCTGTTCGCGCGCGCCGTGCCGGCCCTGCCGCTCAGCCCGCACCACACGCGCCAGGGCGGCGGCTTGCGCGCCCTGCGCCCTCAGGCGCGGAACCTGTTCCTGCTGTACGCGCTCGTCGTGCTGCGCACCGTCGTGTCGCTGTCGTTCGCGACGTTCGTGCCCGTCCTGCTCACGCGCCAGGGGATGGGCGTCGGCGAGGCCGGCGCCGCCATGGCGCTCTACCTGTTCATGTCGGGCATCGGGGGCTTCTGGGGAGGCACGCTCGCGGACCGCTTCGGCCCGCGACGCGTGATTCTCGTGTCGTTCCTCGTCGCCACGCCCTTCCTGCTCGCCGCGCCACAGACGCAGGGCTGGACGTTCGCCGCGCTGCTCGCCGCGGGCGGACTGTTCCTGCAGTCCACGCTGCCGGTCAACGTGAGCTTCGGGCAGGCGCTGGCCCCTCACAGCGCTGCGACGGTGTCGTCGCTGATGATGGGGGTCGCCTGGGGTACCGGCGGCATGCTCGTGCCCGTCACCGGGTCGATGGCCGACGCCTTCGGCCTCCCGACGACCCTGACGCTCCTCGCCCTCGTGCCGCTGGGCGCGGCCGCACTGGCCACGCAACTGCCGCCGGCCCCGCCGCTGCCGCTGCACGTCGAGCCCGTCGAGGTGAACGTCGCGGCCGTCGATCCCGCCGCCGACGAGGACTGAACCGAAGGCCGTTGCGCCACGGTGGGGCCCTCCATAAGATGCGCGAGTGTCCGACGCCTCGCGGGACGCTCGATGACTGACCTGTCGCGCTGGCCGGAGGCCGACGCCCTCCTCGACCACGCCCTCGAACTCGACGAGGACGAGCGGCGCCGATGGCTCGCCGAGCTGGCCGCACGCGACCCGGAGCTGGCGCAGGCCCTCGAGCGGACCCTGCGCGACGGCCTCGACGACAGCTTCCTGCCGAGCGGCGGTGCGGCACGGCTGCTCGCCGATCTGGCCGAACGCGTGGATGCCGATGCCCGTATGCCCCGGCTCGAGCCGGGTGCCATGTTCGGTCCCTATCGCATCGACTCGCTGATCGGCCGCGGAGGCATGGGCGAGGTGTACCGGGCCCGGGATCAGCGCCTCGCGCGCGATGTCGCGATCAAGGTGCTGCCGGCGCGCTGGACCGACGATGTCGAACGACGCGCACGGTTCGAGCGGGAGGCCCGCCTGCTGGCGTCACTGCGGCATGCAGGCATCGCGGCGATTCACCACCTCGAAGAGCACGAGGGCGTCATGGCGCTGGTGCTCGAACTGGTCGAAGGCCCCACGCTCGAGCAGCGCCTGCGTGGCGGTCCCCTGCCGGTCGCGGAAGCCATCGCGCTCGCCCGGTCGCTGGTCGAGGCGCTCGACGCCGCGCACCAGCAGGGCGTCGTCCATCGGGACCTCAAGCCCGCCAACGTCAAGCTGCCGCCCGAGGGCGGCGTCAAGGTGCTCGATTTCGGACTGGCACGGGCCTTCGCCGGGGCCGATGGCCGGCCCGACACGGCAGGACTCACCTCGAGGCACGGCCTGCCCGCACGCCTGCTGGGCACGCCGGCGTACATGAGCCCCGAGCAGGCGCGCGGCGAGCGTGTGGACGCGCGATGCGACATCTGGGCGTTCGGCTGTGTGCTCTACGAGATGCTCACCGGACGCCGGGCCTTCGGCGGCCACTCGACCAGCGAGGTCTTCGAGCAGGTCGCCACGCGCGACCCCGACGAAACCGCCTTCCCCGCCGCCGTGCCCGATCCCTTGCGCCGACTCGTCTCGCACTGTCTGTGCAAGGACCCGCGCGACCGCCTCGGCTACATCGGCGATGCGCTGGACGATCTCGCCGCCGCCGAGACGGCGCCCGCCCGCAACGGACCTCATCGTCGGCCCGCACGGGGACTCTGGCGACCAGCCCTGGCCGGCGCGGCCGCTGCGGGCCTGCTCGTGGGCGGATTGATCGCAGGCGCCTGGATCTGGACCGCACTCACCCGTGGACCGGAACCCGTGCGGCTGCGGCTCGCGATGCCGCTGCCGGCCGGCGACCGGTTCGTGCCGAGCCAGCTGCCGGTGCTCGCCGTGTCGCCAGGCGACGCGACCATCGTCTATCGCGCCCGGCGGGCAGGCGTCACGCAGCTGTTCGCACGCGCCCTCGACGCCGAGGCACCCGTGCCGCTGCCGGGCACGGAGAACGCCACGGGGCCGTTCTTCTCGCCGGACGGTCAGTGGATCGCGTTCGACCGGGACGGCGTGCTGTCGCGCATGCCGATCACCGGCGCCACGCCGCCAGTTGCCGTCTGCCCGGCTCCGGGAGGCGTGACGGGCACGTGGGCCGAGGACGGCCGGATCGTCTTTGCCGCGGGCACGGCACGGGTGCTCCAGGAGGTGGCGGTCGAGGGCGGTTCGCCGACGGCCGTCACGCGCCTCACGACGGATGCCGGTGAAGTGGCGCACGGCATGCCGATCCACGTGCCCGGGACGCCCTGGGTGATCTTCACCGTCCACACGACGGGTGAGCCGCAGCTTGCGCGTCTCGACCTGCGCACGCGCGAGGTATCCCGCATCGGCGAAGGCAAGCAGGCGCAGTACATGGCCAGCGGCCACCTGGCGTTCGTGCGCCGGGGGGCCATCTGGACCGCGCCATTCGATCCGCGCGCCGGCGTCCTCACGGGACAGCCAGTCCCGGCCGTCCCCGACGTGCTCGACGGCACGGGGGCGACCAGTGGCGCGCAGTTCGCGGTGAGCACGGCGGGCACGCTGGTCTACCTCACCAACCGCGGCGAGGCTTCCGTCCGGGCGCTGGTCTGGCTGTCGCCCACGGGACGGGCCGAGGACGTCCCGGTCGAGCCGCGGGCACTGACGCGTGCGTCGATCTCCCCCGACGGTCGCCGGGTGGCGGTCGCGGTTGCCGAGCCCGGCGCGCAGGACGTGTGGGTGCTCGACCTGGCGTCTGGCGAGTGGCGCAGGGTGACGACCGATCGCGGGCTCGAGACGGCTCCCATCTGGCTCCCCGATGGACGCGGGCTGGTCTACCGGACCGATCGTGACGGCGGCGGGCTGTTCCTCGAGGACCTCACATCGGCGGCCCCCGTGCGTCGGCTCACGCGTCCCGATGGCCCGATCCACACCCCCTACGACGTGACGTCCGACGGGCGCTTCGTGCTCTACACGGAGTTCCGGAGCTACCGGGACCAGGACATCGCCATGGTGGAGATTGCCACCGGGGCCGTCACGCCGCTCGTCACCGATGCGGGCGCCGACGTCCGTCCGCAGTTGTCGCCCGACGGACGCCTGCTCGCGTACCAGTCGGACGCCTCGGGCCGGTTCGAGGTCTACCTCCGCCGCTTCGGTGACCCACGAGCCGAGCGGCTGCAGGTCTCGAGCGATGGCGGCACGTCGCCGGTGTGGCGCGGCAACGGTGAGCTGTTGTACGACGACGGCAGCGGCATCAGCGCAGTGACGGTCGCGATGTCGCCCGGTCCACGCGTGGGCCGTCCCCGTCGGCTGTTCGACGCGCCCGACATCGTGCGCGACCGGCTCGGTCCCATTCTCGACGTGCATCCCGACGGCCGCCTGCTGTCGATCAGCGCGCCTCGGGGCGGGCCGCCGCCTCCATCGCCGGTGCTGATCGCGCGTGGCTGGCTGCCCCCGGGGGAGGCTTCGCGTGGGCGCTGACGTCACGCGGCTGCTGCAGGCGCACGCCGAGGGCGATGCGGAGGCCTACCGCGAACTGGTGGCGCTCGTCTACGAAGACCTTCGCCGCATCGCGCGCGGACAGCGACGGCGTGTGAGCCCGGACGCGAGCCTCGACACCACCGCGCTGGTGCACGAGGCCTACCTCAAGCTCGACGAGCACGGGCGCACCGGCTGGACCGACAGGGGCCACTTCCTCGCGGTGGCGGCGACGGCCATGCGCCAGATCCTGGTCGACCATGCACGCTGGCGACTCCGGCAGAAGCGTGGCGGCGACGTCCGGCGCACGACCCTCGAGAGCAAGCCACTCGCGGTGGCGGCCGACGCCGAGCAGGTCCTGTTGCTCGAGGATGCCCTCGGCCGGCTCGAGCGGGAGGACCCTCGGCTCGTCCGTGTGTTCGAGTGCCGCTACTTCGCCGGTCTGTCTGAACAGGAGACGGCCGACGCGCTCGGCATCTCGCTGCGGACCGCCCAGCGCGACTGGCTGAAGGCACGCGCGTGGCTCAAGGCGGCGCTGGCGTGACGCCGCCCTGCGGCTCTCGCAACCCGCCAGAGTAGACTGGCGGTGTGGCGCCGTCTTCCTACTCCCGGGTGTCCTACCAGTTCGGGCCGGGCCCGCTGACGCCGGCGGTCAAGTACCTGCTCATCGCCAATGTCGCGGCCTTCCTGCTGCAGGCCGTGGTGCCGGGGCTGACGTCGTTCGGTGGACTCACGCCCGCCGCGGTGATCGAGGCGCTCTGGATCTGGCAACCCGTCACGTACATGTTCCTGCACGCGGGGCTCACGCACCTCGTGTTCAACATGCTCGCGCTGTGGATGTTCGGCGTCGAGCTCGAACGGCTGTGGGGCACGCAGGCCTTCACGCGCTTCTACTTCGCGTGCGGACTGGGCGCCGCCGCGACGACGCTGGCCGCCTCGCTCCTGCCCTTCGGTTTCGCCGACTTCCTGTACGTCACGCCCACGGTCGGGGCATCGGGCGCGATCTACGGGTTGCTGGCCGCCTTCGGCGTGATCTTCGCCAACCGGCCGATCTACATGTACTTCCTGTTCCCCGTGCCGGCCCGCATCTTCGTGCTGATCACAGGGGCCATCACGCTGCTGCTCTCGGTGACCTCGTCAGGCGGCACGATGGCGCACCTGGCGCACCTCGGGGGCCTGGTGACGGGGTGGGCGCTGCTCATGCGCGGGCGGGGCGGCCTGATGGCCGAGGTGAAGTACCGCTACACGAAATGGCGCCTGCAACGCGCCCGCAAACGCTTCGACATCCACCAGGGTGGGCGGGGCGGCGGGTGGAACGTACATTAGCAATTCAGAATTCAGAATTCACAATGAAGGGGGACTCACCTGCATTCTGAATTCTGAACTCTGAACTGCTTTACCTTGGTGGACTGAAGACGCCGAGCACGAACGTGTCGTCGAGTGCGACGGCCTGGTGCGCGATGCCGCTCGGGATGTGCAGCACCTCCCCCTCTTCCACCCGCACGTCCTCACCGCCCACCAGGAACTGCAGCGCCCCCTGGAGCACGTAGGTCATCTGCTCCTCCTCGTGGGCGTGCAACGGCACGAGCGCGCCTTTCTTGAGGTAGACCTGGGTGAGCATCTCCCGCTCGCCGCGCACCACCTTGCGCGACACCATCTCGGTCACCTTCTCCAGCGCAATCTCGTCCCAGCGGTGCAAGGGCATGCGGTGATCGTAACCGGGTACCGGGTACCGGGTACCGGGTACCGGGGTCGGGTAGCGGGAAGCGGGTACCGGGTAGCGGGAAGGGGGAAGGGGGAAGGGGGAAGGGGGAAGGGGGGAAGGGGCTTGTTGAGGACTGAATTCTGAATTCTGAATCTTGAATTGTTGTCATCCTATAATCGAGAGCGACAGATGGAAGAAGCGTTCCTTATGTTCGAGTTCACTCTCGCCCTGCTGCCATCGCCTGCCGCATCATGAAGACCGTGGCCTACCAGCCGTCCTCCCCTTCCCGCCAGGCGACCGCCCCGCCCGTCGCCAGAGACGTGCTCCTGCGTGCCTATCGGCTGATGGTGCTGTCGCGCCGGCTCGACGACAAGGAGATCCAGCTCAAGAACCAGAGTCAGATCTTCTTCCAGATCAGTGGAGCCGGCCACGAAGCCATTCTCGTGGCCGCCGGGCTCGCGCTGCGGCCGGGCGTGGACTGGGCCTATCCCTACTACCGCGACCGCGCCTTCTGTCTGGCTCTCGGCGTGACGCCCCTCGAGATGCTCCTGCAGGGTGTCGGCGCGAAGGACGACCCCGCATCGGGCGGACGGCAGATGCCGTCGCACTGGGGCCACACGCGCTGGAACATCGTGTCGGGGTCGAGCCCGACGGGCACGCAGTGCCTCCAGGCCATCGGGTGCGCCGAGGCGACTCGCCTGCTCACCGAACTGCCGGGTCTGCCGGATGCCGAGCGACCGGCCGCCGACGCCGTCACGTACGTCTCGGTGGGCGACGGTACGACGAGCGAGGGCGAGTTCTGGGAATCGCTCAACACGGCCAGCAACGGGCAGCTCCCCATCGTCTACCTCATCGAAGACAACGGTTACGCGATCTCGGTGCCGGTCGAGGTGCAGACGCCCGGCGGCGACATCTCGCGGCTGGTCGAGGGCTTCCCGCACCTGAAGGTCTTCCGCGTGGACGGCACCGACCTTCTCGCCAGTCTGCAGACGATGGAAGAGGCCGTGGCGTACGCCCGGAGCGGTGAGGGCCCGGCGTTCGTGCACGCGAAGGTGATCCGCCCCTACTCGCACTCGCTCTCCGACGACGAGCGGCTGTACAAGACGGCCGACGAACGGGCACGGGAAGCAGCCCGCGATCCGATTCCGCGCGTCGCGGCGTACCTGCTGGCCGAGGGCCTGGCCACGCGCGAGGAACTCGACGCGTTGCACGCCGAGGTGGACCGCGAGATTGCCGAGGCCACCGACGTGGCGCTGGCGGCCGAGAAGCCGGCGCGCGAGACGGCGGGCCTCTACGTCTACTCGCCCGACGTCGACGTGACCGCCTCCACCTGGGAGACGCCGGCCGACACCGAGGGCAAGCCCGACACGATGGTCGCGGCCATCAACCGCACGCTGCGCGACGAGATGGCGGCCAACCCGCGCATCGTCGTGTTCGGCGAGGACGTGGCCGATGCGAGCCGCGAGAGCGCGCTCGCGGAGGTGTCGGGCAAGGGCGGCGTGTTCAAGGTGACCCACGGGCTGCAGCGCGAGTTCGGCAGCCAGCGCGTGTTCAATTCCCCGCTGGCCGAGGCCAACATCGTCGGGCGCGCGACGGGCATGGCGACGCGCGGCCTGAAGCCTGTCGTCGAGATCCAGTTCTTCGACTACATCTGGCCCGCGTTCATGCAGATTCGTGACGAGCTCACGATGCTGCGCTATCGCTCCAACAACACGTTCAAGGCGCCGCTGGTGATCCGCACGCCCATCGGCGGGTATCTGCGCGGAGGCGCGCCCTATCACAGCCAGTCGGGCGAGAGCATCTTCGCGCACTGTCCGGGCATCCACGTGGTGTTCCCGAGCAACGCCGTCGATGCGGCCGGGTTGCTCCGCACGGCGATCCGGTGCGACGACCCGGTGCTGTTCCTGGAACACAAGCACCTCTATCGCCAGACGTACAACAAGGGTGTCTACCCGGGCGCCGAGTACACCATCCCGTTCGGGCGCGCCGCGGTGCGGCGCGACGGCACGGACCTCACGGTCCTCACGTGGGGAGCGCTGGTGCAGCGGTCACTGCTGGCCGCCCAGCAGGCCGAGAAGGACGGCATCAGCGTGCGCGTCGTGGACCTGCGGACGATCGCGCCGTGCGACTGGGAGACGATCGGCGCGGCCGTGCGCCAGACCAACCGGATCGTGATCGCGCACGAGGACGCGCTGACGGCGGGATTCGGCGCCGAGATCGCGGCGCGGATTGCCGAGCACCACTTCGAACACCTCGATGCGCCCGTCGTGCGCGTGGCGGCCATGGACACGCCCGTGGCCTACTGTCCGGACCTCGAAGAGGAGATCCTTCCGCAGTCCTCCGATGTCCTGGCTGCCATCCGCAAGGTCGCCGCGTACTGAGCGGCGCCTCGTGGGCGCGCTGGGCGGCGCCCTCTGTTGCCTGCTCGTCCTGCTGCCCGCCTGGTCGGGTCGCGGCGCGGCGGCGCGCATGGTCGCGGCTGGCGTCGACACGCTGAGGTCGATCGGCGGCATCCCCGCAGAACTGGCTGGCGAGTTCGAGGATGCCTCGGGATACGCGCTGCGGCCCGACGGCACCGCGCTCGTCTTCGACAGGCGTCGCCACCGCGTGTATGCCATCGACCCGGCTCGCCGGGCGGTGACACCGCTCGTGGAGGTCGGCTACGAGGTCGGGCGGGTGCTGAGACCCTCGTCGTTCGACGTGGCGGCCAGCGGCGACTTCATCGTGGCCGACGCCCCGGGTCGGCAACCGCGGGTGTCGGTGTTCGACGCGGCCGGGCGCGTGCTGAACACGTTCGCCGTCGCGAGCACCGAGTCGCCGCGCATCACGGTGGACAACCTGGTGCTCAATGGCATCGCAGCGGCGCGCTACACGGGCGTGACGGTGCTCGTGAACCAGCCGGAGCGCGGCGTGCTGGTCACCGAGTACAGCGTGACGGGTGCGGTGCAGCGACAGTTCGGCACGCTCCGGCGCACCGGCTTCGAACAGGATCCGGACGTCCACTTCGCCTTCAACACCGCGCTGCCGATTCCGGCGCGCGACGGCGGCGTGTACGTGGTCTTCCTGGCGGGACCGCCTGCGTTCCGCAAGTACACGGCGGGCGGCACGCTGGAGTTCGAGCGGGTGATCCAGGGACGGGAGATCGACCAGCTCGTGCTCGGGATGCCCACGCACTGGCCGCGCCGCAGCGTAGACGACGTGAGCTATCCCCTGGTGCGCCCGTCGGTGCGGACGGCGGCCGTCGATCGCGCCGGTCGTCTCTGGGTGGCGATGCCGACGTCGCACGTGTACGTGTACGACGCCGACGGCGAGAAGATCCGCACGGTGCGCCTCTTCGGCGCCGGCGCCGTCCTGCCGAGCTCCCTCTGGTTCTCGGCCGACGGCCGGCTGCTCGTGACGCCGGGGCTCTACGACTTCGCGCCGCCGTTCGACTGAGCCGCGGCTGGCGCTACCTGGCCTGGAGGCGCGAGACCAGCAGGTCGCGATAGCACCGGCACTCCTCGTCGAACCAGACCGCGCTGAACTCGGCGGCCATGGCGTCGATCTCCTCGGGCGTGTACGGCGGCCCCCCGCCTCCTTCGACGAGTGCCCGCTTGTGGGCGGCAAACGCGCGTGGAGGCTTCGAGGCGAGCTGGCGTGCGATGGTGAGCGCGCGGTGCCGCACGTTGCCCGCCGGCACCAGTTCCTCGACGATGCCGTGCGTCCGTGCGTCCTGCGCGCGCCAGGCATGCCCCTCGAGGAACATCTGCCGAGCGGTCGGGCCCGGCACGACGGCGGCCATGGCCTGCACCATGCGCGGCGGGAGCACCACCCCGAGCGTCACCTCGTTGAGCGCGAACTGGAAATCGCCCTCGGCCATGATGCGCTCGTCGCAGGCGAGCGCCAGGATCGACCCGCCCGCGTAGCAGTGCCCCGAGATGCCGGCCACCGTCGGCTTGGGCAGGTTGCGCAGCGTGTCGAACAGCCGGATGAAGCGCGCCATGTAGCGGGTGAGCTTCTCGGCCGGGTAGCTGAAGACCTCCTGCACGTCGAAGCCGCCGCAGAACATCTTGGGCGTGCTGCTGGTGAGCACGACCCCGTGCGTGCGATCGTCGGCGCGCGCGTGGTTCAGCGCCTGCTGCAGTTCCTCCACCATCTCGCAGTTGAGCGCGTTGGCACGTCCGCGTGCCAGCGTGACCACGAGGACGCCTTCTTCCCGATCGAGGACGATGTGTTGCACGTGCACTCCCTGACATGAGGCGCCCACGCGCGCCAGCCTGCAGTCTACTGCCGACGCTCCGTGTCTCGCTTCACCCGCGCTCCAGTGACAGCGTCTGGAAACGGTCCCCCGAGAAGACGTAGCACGGTCCGCCTCCGCGCGCGTGGCAGGTGAGGCTGCCCACGCCCCGCCCATCATGGTCCATCCCGGCGGTGACGATCGTCACCGTCACGTCCGCGGCGTCCCAGCCACGCGCATCGGCCGCCAGCGCCGCAGCCCGAGCCACGAGCCCATCGCCGTCGGCGAGCGCGGCTTCGAGCCACGCGTGATGCTCGTCGCCCGGCCCCGACGGGCCGGCCAGGTAGAGCGCCTGCGTCTCCCGCCCCCCGAGCGTGAAGGTTCCACTCCACGTGCCGTGACCGCTGTACGCAATCCGGCCGGCGATGGGATCCGACCGTTCCGGCATGTCCTCGCCATGGTGGATCTCGCCGTCGACATGCGCTTCCAGCACCGCCCACTGTTCGACCGAGCGCACGCACAGGTCGTCGACGGCCTCGTGGACGACGTCGTAGTGCAGGCGGCCCTCGAAGACGCCGTCGTCGCCTGGTCCGATCGACACCTGCCACGGATCGAGTCTGGGCGAGGTGACTCCGAGCGGCTGAAGCACGTGGCCGAGCAGCGCCCGGGCATCGGCGTCGATCGTGTCGAAGCGGTCGCGGAAGGTACGCATCCAGGCCCGATGCTCGTCGCCAGGCCCCTCGACGCCCGCGAAGATCTGCACGACCAGGTCGTGTCCGCCGATCGCCAGGCTCTCCTCACCGGTCCACGCAGTGTCGCCGTGGTACTTCAGGGAGCCGATGACCGGGTCGTCGATCGTCGGCATTCGCGCGTCTGCCCCCGGCACGGCTCGCGGCCGGCTTGCGGCTGCCGTGAGCGCGGGCGAGTCGGCGCGAGACGCGCTGGTCGCCATGTCGCGCGCGGCGCGCCGCTGCCACAGCGCCAGCCCGCCGAGGAGGAGGAGCAGCACGACACCGACGACGAGCAGCAGCGACATGGAGACTCCCGGTCATCCCGTCTGGAACGTGACCAGCCCATCGGTCGATCGGACCACGTATTCGTGCACACCGTCGGCTTCGCATCTGAGGTGCAGCGTCACGGCCGGCGGGTTGCCCGGCTCGATGCGGGCCGTGGCGATGGTGAAGCGCGGCAGGCCGACGCCCCGGCGCTGCGCCTCGGGTCGAGCGGCATCGGACGCCCGCAGCAACACCTCGAAGGCCCGCTGCACCACCTGGCGTGCCGTGGCCCGGATCTCCTCGGTCGGGCCCTCCTCCGGACCGGCCAGCAGGAGCGGGAAGCTGCCGTCGGCGCGTCGAGCCCACCAGGCGCCGTCCGAGGAGGAGTAGACCAGGGGGCCGAGCACGCGGTCCTCCCGCATGCTGCCGCGGATGTCGAAATCGTGACCGAGGTGCGGCTGAAGGGGATCGGTGCGATGGGCGCCCGAGTGGGCCTGCTCGATGCCGCGGCGTGCCGCCGCGGACTGCTGGGCCCGCGTCACCGCCGATTCGTTGGCCGCCGCGACGTCGGGGCGCCGCTGCCCCTTCCTTCGCCCCGAGGACTGCTGTTGCGCCGCACGCCGGGTCTGGCGGCTGGCGGCCGGTGGCGCGTTGAAGAAGTGCAGCAGCACCAGCACGACGGTGCACGCGGCGATGGCGCCGAGAATCCGGGGAATGTACGCGTCGGGGTTGGCCTCGACCCGGGCGGCGAAGTCCAGGACACCGTCGAGCAGGCGGCGAGCCGGGTGCGTGGGGTCGTTGCCCTTGAGGCCGGCCAGGGCCCAGTCGGCCAGGTTGCCGACCAGCGCCCAGGTGGTCGCGATCAGCGCCAGCCGCACGATGCACCCCGCGGCCCCCTTGACGGCCTCGCTGCCCGTCGGCTTCTTCTTGCTGCGGTCGGGGACGGGCCGCGACCGGCGGAGGATGCCCCGCACCACGAAGTTCCAGGTCGCGATGAACAGCCAGACCGACCCGATCAGCCTGAAGAAGTAGGCGCCGTTGCGGTCGTCGGGCCCCGGCCCGGTGGCCAGGTGGGCCGACAACAGGAAGATTCCCGCGCAAATCGCGAGGTTGGCCGCGTACCAGATAGCGGCCTGCAGGACGTGGGCGACCCACCGGAGGACGGGCATGCGGCTCCCGTGACCCTCGGCCGCGCGGAGCGGGACGGGGCCGGATGACGGAGGCCGCCAGTATACTGGTGGGATGTCCGCTGCCGAGCACGCCCGACAGATCGCCAACCCTCTTCGCCGCAACATCGCCATCATCGCCCACGTGGACCATGGCAAGACCACGCTGGTGGACGCGATGTTCCATCAGGCCGGCACCTTCCGGTCCAACGAGCGGGTGGCCGAGCGGGCGATGGACTCGATGGACCTCGAGCGCGAACGCGGCATCACCATCCTGGCCAAGAACACGGCGGTCCGGTACATGGACCACGTGATCAACATCTGCGACACCCCCGGCCACGCCGACTTCGGTGGCGAGGTGGAGCGCACGCTCTCGATGGTGGACGGCGTCGTGCTGCTGGTGGACGCCTCGGAGGGTCCGCTCCCGCAGACCCGGTTCGTGCTGCGCAAGGCGCTCGAACGGCGGCTCGAGCCCATCGTCGTCATCAACAAGATCGACCGGCCGGACGCGCGCGTGCAGGAGGTGCTCAACGAGGTCTACGACCTGTTCATCGACCTCGACGCCGACGAGCACCAGCTCGAGTTCCCCGTGATCTACGCCGTGGCGCGCGACGGACAGGCCAGCACCGACGCCAGCGAGCGCGGCGCCGACCTGCGTCCGCTCTTCGACGCCATCATCGAGCACATCCCGCCCCCGAAGGGCGACCCCGACGGCATCCTGCAGATCCTGATCGCCAACCTCGACGCGAGCGAGTACCTCGGCCGCATCGCGATCGGCCGCATCTTCAACGGCCGGGTGAAGGTGGGCGACTTCATCGGCGTCGCCAAGCTCGATGGCACCCTCCAGCAGACGCGCATCACCAAGCTGTTCGCCTTCGACGGCCTGAAGCGCGTGGAGGTCGATCAGGCGGCGGCCGGCGACATCGTGTGCCTGGCCGGCATCGAGGACATCACGATCGGCGAGACGGTGACGAGCGCCGAGACGCCCAGGGTCATCCCGCCCATCGCCGTCGACGAGCCCACGGTCTCGATGATCTTCGGCGTGAACACGTCGCCGATGGCCGGGCGCGAGGGCACGTTCGTGACGTCACGCCAGATCAAGGAGCGTCTCGAGCGCGAGCTGCTCGGCAACGTCTCGCTGCGCGTGGAGCCCACCGACACGCCCGAGCAGATGCGCGTCATCGGCCGGGGCGAGCTGCAGCTGTCGATCCTGATCGAGATGATGCGGCGCGAGGGCTACGAGCTGCAGGTGTCGCGTCCGGAGATCGTGACCAAGGACACGCCCGACGGCAAGCTCGAGCCGGTCGAGGACGTCGTGATCGACGTGCCTGAGGACTTCCAGGGCGTGGTCATCGCGGCGCTCGGCACGCGCAAGGGCACGATGACCAAGATGGTGAACAACGGCAGCGGCCGTGTCCGCCTCGAGTTCCGCGTCCCGGCACGCGGCCTCATCGGTTTCCGGTCCCAGTTCCTGACCGACACCAAGGGCACCGGCATCATGAACCACATCTTCGCGGGCTGGGAGCCGTGGGCCGGCCCGATTCCCGCGCGACCGACGGGCGCGCTCGTCGCCGATCGCACGGGTGTGGCCACCGCCTTTGCCATCTCCAACCTGCAGGATCGCGGCGAGATCTTCATCGACCCGGCCACCGAGGTCTACGAGGGCATGCTGATTGGCGAGAACTCGCGCAACAACGACCTCGACGTCAACGTGACCAAGGAGAAGAAGCAGACCAACATGCGCGCGTCGACGGCCGACGAGGCCATCCGCATCATCCCGCCGCGCAAGCTGGGTCTCGAGGGAGCCATCGAGTTCATCAACGACGACGAGCTCGTGGAGATCACGCCGAAGTCGATTCGGCTGCGCAAGAAGGTGCTCGCCGCCAACCAGCGGCCCCGCCGCGACTGAGGCCGACGCGGCCGCCTCCTCAGGCCGGCTTCTCGAGCGCGGCCACCGGGATGCCGAGCCGGGCCATCACTTCGATCAGCGCGCTGCGGCGCAGGGGCTTGGACAGGTAGTCGTCCATGCCGGCCTCGAGGCAGCGCTCGCGGTCGCCGACCATCGCGTGCGCGGTCAGCGCGACGATGGGCGTGCGCCGCACACGCCGTCTGGCCTCGACGGCGCGAATCTCGCGACAGGCGCCGAGTCCGTCGAGCTCGGGCATCTGCAGGTCCATCAGCACGAGGTCGAACCGCTCGCGGTGCCACGCCGCCACGGCCTCCCGCCCGTTGGCCGCCGTGGCCACCGTGCAGCCGCGTCCCCCGAGCAGCTCGCGCACGATGCGCAGGTTGAGCTCGTTGTCGTCCACGGCCAGGATCCTCGGCACACGCGTGACGCGCGGCACCATGGCCAGGCCTGCACCAGCGGCCGGCTGCTCCAGACGGGCCTCCTCGGCTCGCGCCAGGGCGGCCGCCAGGACGGCGGCGGCCGTCGGCCGCCGCAACGGTCGGGCGAGGCTGGCGACGATGCCGGAGCGCGCACCCGACCCCATGTCGACCGTCTGCACGATCTCGACGATCGGTACGCCCACGGGCGCCACCGCCGTCACGTCTTCCTGGACCGACTCGAGACACGCGCGATCGATGACGACGAGCCCCCAGCGCTGGGACCACATCGTGGCGCCGAGCGTGCCGTCGTCGTCGGCGTGGGTGACGACGGCCCCCCAGTCGCGCAGCCAGCCGGTCAACACGTCGCGAGAGGCGGCGTGTCGGTCGACGAGCAGCACGGTCCTGCCCTCCAGATCCTGCGGACGCGCCTCGTCCAGCCGTCCCAGGGTGTCGGAGACCGCGACAGGCACCGTGAGCGTGAACGTGCTGCCCTCGCCTTCCTGACTGGTGAGGCCCATCACGCCGCCCATCAGGTGGATGAGCCTCGCGCAGATCGGCAGGCCCAGGCCGTTGCCTTCGAACAGCTGCGGCGTCCCGCTGCCCGCCTCCTGGAGCCCCGCGCGAATCGCCTCCTGCTGCGACGCCGCGATGCCGACACCGGAGTCGCGGACCGCGATGGACAGCGTCGCGCGGCCTGCCTGGTCGGGGTCGCCGACGTCCACGTGCACGCGCACGAACCCGACGTTGGTGAACTTGACCGCGTTGGAGAGTAGGTTGACGAGCACCTGCCGCAGCCTGGCTGGGTCGGCGGTCACCATGGCCGGCAGCGGCGCGTCCTGATCCCACACCAGGTCGAGGTCCTTCTGGTGCGCCCGCACGGCGACGGCCGCCAGCGCGTCGTGCACCACCCCCGGCAGGTCGAACGGCACTTCCTGCAGCTCCACCCGACCCGCCTCGATCTTCGAGAGGTCCATCACGTCGTCGATGACGGCGGTGACGGCCTCGGCCGATCGGCGGATCGTCTCGAGGTAGTCGCGCTGCTGGGCGGTCAGGTCCGTGTCGAGCGCGAGGTCGGTCATGCCGATCACGCCGTTCATCGGCGTGCGGACCTCGTGACTCATCGTGGCGACGAACTCGCTCTTGAACCGGTTGGCGCTCTCGGCGCGGTCCTTCGCATCCTGCAGTTCGGCGGTGCGGCGGGCGACACGCTCCTCGAGCTCGGCCTGGTGCCGCTGCAGCTCGCGGTCGCGTGCCTCGAGGTGCGCCAGCATGGCGTTGAACGCCTGGATCAGCACGCCGAGTTCGTCGGCGCGGCGTCGTTCCGGCAGGCGCACGTCGAAGCGCGCGCGGGAGACCACCTCGTGCGCGGCGAGCGAGAGCTGGCGAAGCGGCGTGACGAGCGGCCGCTGGAGCAGGGCGCCCATGGCGTACGCCAGGCCGAGCGACAGGACGAACACGGCCAGGAAGATGGAGGCGGTGTCGCGGCGACGTGCCGCGAGGCGGCGGAGATCGGTGGCGACGAGCACCGAGCCGACGCACCCGTCGGGCAGGCACACGTCCTGGACGACGCGGACCTCGTCGGCCGAGGCGCTCACGCCGGCCGTCGGCGCGGTGGGTGGGGCGGCGTCCTGCCCGGCCCCGCGCAGTTCTGCGAGGAGCGTCCCTCGCCTCGAGTACAGGGCCGCGACGCGCAGGTCCGTGCGGGGTCGCAGCGACGCCAGCACCTCGGTGGCGAAGCGGGCGTCGTCGAAGGCCAGGGCCGCGGCGCTGCCCTCGCCGACGACCGAGGCGACCGCCTGCACCTCCTGGGCCAGGGACGTTCGTGAGGTCGCTTCGTCGTACAGCCACACGCCCACGCCCGTCAGCGCCAGCGCAGACGCGCTGGCCGCCACGAGCACGAGGGTGAGCTGACGGCGAAGGGAGTGGCGAAGCATGAGCAGGCGGGTGGCCCCCCGGGGACAATCGGCCGCCGGGAGCGGGAAATGAGGGCGGCGATTCACGTCGGCTCCGGCGCAGCCGATTGAGTCGACATGGCCAGCTCCCCTCGACACCACCGCATCGCCCGCTGGCTGTCGGGTGCGATCGTCCTCGTCGCGATGGCGCTCACGGGTCCGGGCTCGTCGCTCGCGGCGGCGGCAACCCCCGTGGAGGCCCGGGCGGCCACCATCATCGGCATGCTGCGGTTCGTGGAGTGGGAGGCCACGCCGACACAGGCCGGCGTGCTGCGGGTGGCAGTCGTGGGCGATCGCGAACTCGCCGCGGCGCTCCGGAAGGCGTCGGCTGCCGCGAGGCCCGGCGGGCGCGCCGTCGCCGTCCTCGACCTTTCCTCGGCCGCTTCGGTGACCGGGGCTGGCGCCTCTGTCGTGGTGGTCGGCGCGCTGCCGGCGTCCGACACGACGGCCTTGCTGCGGCGCCTTGCCGACCAGGCGGTGCTCACGGTGGGCGCCGGCGACTGCCCGGACAACACGGCCCTGATGCTGAACCTCGTGGCCGATGGCGACCGCTACCGCTTCGTCGCCAACCCCGTGGCCGCGACCCGCGCCGGCCTCACCCTCAGCTCACGCCTGCTACGACTGGCCGACATCGTCGAATGAGCATGCCGCGATGCCGCGCATGCCGAAACCACCACGGTAGGGACGGCCGTCCCGGCCGTCCGCGCAGGGACGTATCCCCCGCCATCAGACCGAGCAACGCCGGGGCGCTCGGTGGGGGGTTCCTCCCGTCACGTAGTACGCTCCCCGCATGCGGGGCTGGAGTCGCGCAGGGTGAGTGCCGTGCGGCGCTGGCGCGCGAATTCTGCTCGCGGCGCCTTCGCGCTGGCGCTCATCGCCCTCTCGGTACCCGGCCACTCCATCGGGCCTGAGCCGCAGCCTCGATCGCCCGCGGTGACCTCGCACGAGTTCACGCATCCTGACGGCGTCACCTCGACGTACTACCGGGCCCAGTTTGCAGCAGACGCGCCGAGCGACGTGATCGTATTCACGTACGGCGGCTCGGGTTGTGTCAGCTGGCGTGACTACATGGCCGGCTACTTCGGCGGGCTGACTGGGCGTGTCACGGTCCTCGCCCTCAACAAGCGTCATGTGCCCGACGATGCCTCTGGACGAGACTGCAGGCGGACATTCAGCGTCGACAACCACCCACGGCAGTGGGTGGCCGACTACATGGCGTTCATCTCCGAGCAGTTGGCGCGAGCGGCCGAACGTCCGCGGCGTGTGGTCCTGCTCGGCATCTCGGAAGGGTCGCTCGTGGCGGCGAAGGTCGCACGCTCCAGGCGCGACATCACCGATCTCGCCATCATCGGGGACGGCGCGTGGACGATGCGCCGCGCGCTCGAAGCGGGCGAGGAACGAGCCGCAGCCGACGCGGCGTGGCGAGACATCGCCCAGGATCCCGACAGCCTCGACAAGACGTGGATGGGCCATCCGTATCGATGGTGGTTCGACATCATGGATCTCGATCCCCTGCCCGACTATCTGAGCCTGACGATTCCAATCCTGGTGGGGTTCGGCGAGAAGGACCAGAGTGTCCCCGTGGCCTCCGCGCTGGCGCTGCGCGACGCCTTCGAACGGGCCGGCCGGCGCAATCTCACCCTGCGCATCTACGAGGGCGCCGATCACACCTTGATGGCTGGCGAGACGAACTTCCGCAGGCGGTTCTTCGAGGAGTTGTCACGCCGTCTCGCTCGGTGACGTCACCATCGTGACGCAGCGCGGAGATCCAGCCGATCCGGGGCCGCCACGGCAGGACGGGCTGGTCCAGCCCGGCGCCCTGGGTCACCCCGCGGCCCGGCGGACGGCTCGGAGAGCCGTCCCTACCACGCGTCGGCGCCAATCAGCCGTGGTGCGTTTCAGACGCTGGGCATCAGGCGTCATGCGCCCTGCGTCACTCCGCCGGCGCGTCCTCTTCCTCGAGGGGCGCGGGACGATGGCGCCAGCGCGTGAGCAGCACGCCGGCCGCCACCAGCACGGCGCCGACGAGGCGCATGCCGGCGAGGCGCTCGCCCAGCCACACCATCGCCACCACCAGCGCGGCCACCGGCACGACGTTGGAGTAGATCGACGTCCGTGAGGACCCGAGCTGCCGCACACCGAGGTACCACGCGGTGTACGAGAAGTTGAGCGCCAGCAGCGACGAGAAGACGACGCAGACCCAGGCCACCAGCCTGACGTCCGTCCAGGCGGTGCGCGCGAAGTCGGCCGTGGCGAACGGCAGGAAGATCAGCGTGCCCACGGCCATCGACAGGCCGGTGATCACGAGGGGCGAGTACGACGCCAGCATCGGGCGTCCCGCGACCGTGTAGACCGTCCAGCAGACGACGCACGCCATCATCATCAGGTCGCCCGACAGCGAACTCACGCCCGCGACCGCCCCGCCCCGGACGATCAGCGTGACGCCCACGAACGACAGCGCCGTGCCCAGCCAGTGCGCCAGCGGCAGGCGCTCGTGCCCAACCGCCGCCGACGCGATGCTGACGGCTGCCGGCGTGCACGCGATGATGATCGACGCGTTCATCACGCTCGTGCGTTCGAGTCCCGCGATGAACAGGATCTGGTAGAGGAACTGCCCGACGATGCCGAGCAGGACGACGGTGGCCCAGTCGCGCACCGAGAGTCGCTCGACGTGCTCGCGGCGGCGGGTGGCGAAGATGACCAGCAGGAAGACGGCCGACGCGATGAGCAGGCGCAGGCCGTTGAAGGCGCGCGGCGGCACCTCCTGCAGCACGAACTTGATGACGCTGTAGTTGCTGCCCCAGATGATTGCGGTGAGCAGCAGGTAGAGGTCGATTCTCGTCATCTGCCCGAGATGTGCGACGGGGAATCGACAGGTGCCGGAGCGGGCCCGATGCCACGCTCCGGCGGACTCTTCGACTACGCCAGGCCGAGGGCGCCGGCGCGGACGAAGAAGATGATCAGGGAGACGAGCAGCACGTAGATCACGAGCGACTCGATCAGCACGAGACCCAGCAGCAGGGCGCCACGGATCTGCTCGGCTGCGCCCGGGTTGCGGGCGATGCCCTCGGCGGCCGCGCTCACGGCCTTGCCCTGCGCCATGGCGCCGAACGCGGCAGCGATGGCGAGCGCGAAGCCGGCGGTGACCACCGCCCACTGCGTCACGTTCGACGCGACCGCGCCAGCGGCCGCTTCCTGCGCGTATGCCGGCGAGGCGAGACCAGCCGCCACCACCAGCGCGAACACTGCGAAGACCTTCTTCATCATGCGAGTGCCTCCTCGAGGCCCAACCTGCTTCCGCGTCGGCATTAAGGGAACGCGACCAGGGGTCGCGGGCGCTCGCCTGTGGCGCGCCAGGGTCGTACACGCAGACCGGGGCCCGACGGATGCCGAAGTCTGCCGACCAGTGCCCCTCCTGGCCCGATGCGCCGGAGGGGGGGGTCGCCGCTGGTGCCGGAGCACCGGGCGGCGGAGGTGCTGCCGGGCCTACGCCGCGTGGGCGTGGGCCGGTGAGTCGCCGTGCGCGTGCGCGTCGCCGTGATGGGCCTCGTCGTGCCCATGCTCGACGTGCACCGCGCCGGCCAGATAGATGATCGTGAGCAGCGTGAAGATGTAGGCCTGCAGCGACCCGGTGATCACGCCGAGGAACATCATCGGCAGCGGCACCAGGAACGGGATGATGCTGGCCATGATGAGCACCACGAGTTCCTCGCCGTACACGTTGCCGAACAGACGCAACGACAGCGACATCACGCGCGACATGTGGCTGATCAACTCGATCGGCGCCATGATCGGCGCCACGAACAGCGGCACGCCGGGCGGGACGATGAAATGCTTCACGTAGGCCACGATGCCCTGCGCCTTGATGCCCTGCAGGTGGTAGTAGACCCACACCGTGAGCGCGCAGCCGAGCGTCGTGCTGATGTTGGCCGTCGGCGACATGAGTCCCGGGATCTTGCCGATCGCGTTGGCCAGGAAGATGAAGATGAAGATCGAGCCGACCAGCGGCAGGAACACCGGCCCCTTCGGCCCGATGTTCTCGGTGAGGAGCCCGTTCAGGAACCCGACGATGTCCTCGAGGACGATCTGGAGCTTCCCGGGATTGTCCACGCTGAACGTGGACCGGACCGCCAGGCAGAACACCGTGACGGCGAGCACGATCAGGCCGCACATCACGATGTGGTCGGGAATCACCGTCGCGCCGGGCGTGTAGGCGATGCCCAGCAGGGGCGCGACCAGCGGGCCCAGCAGCCGGTTGACGAACTCGACGATCCAGAGCGTGTGATGCAGGTTTTCCATGCGTGCCGGCTCGGGCGGGGACTCCCGGCGTCCTGGCTAGCGCCAGGACCGGACCGATTCCACCATCGCGGCGACGACCACCGCGGAGACGCCCACCAGCACCCCCAGGGGGTGCAGGCGCAAACGCGCAATGATAACGTACCCGACCGCCAGCAGCAACGCGTACCGCGTCGCCAGGCCGAGCGCGACCCGCGCCGGAGACACGGCCGCCCGCGACTCCTGCCCGGGCGGAGGGGGGCCGATGGCGACCACGCCGCGCTTGAGCGCCCGGTAGCTGAGGGCCGACAGCAGCCCGCCCCCGACGACACCACCCGCGGCGCGCCACCCCCAGCCCAGCCACGCCACGGCCGTCGCGAGGACGACCACCAGCACCGTCGTCTGCTCGATGCGACCGGCCAGGCCGTCCAGCGAACCCGCCCTGCGATCCACGGACAGGGCCCTCTCAGCGCGAGGGCGGACCCAGCGCCCGCCGTGTGATCCGCACGACATTGAGCACGGCTGCGGCGAATCCCATCGCGAACCCGATGAGCATGCCCCAGGGATTGGTGCCGAACGTGCGGTCCACCCAGAGCCCGGCGGCCGTGCCGATCACCAGCGCCAGGACGAACGAGAGCCCGAGCGTGCCGAGTTCCCCGACGGTGCGCCAGTACCCGGAGGGCCGCGGGGTGACCATCGTGTCAGGGCTTCGCGGCGGGGCAGGGTGCCACGGCCGGTGCGAGCGGATCGGCGGGCGGAGGCGTGGCGGGCCTGGCTTGCGCCACTTTCGGAGCCGGAGCATCGCAGGGCGCAGGTGCCGGCGTCGATGGAGCGGTGGCGGCGCGCGTCGGCCGGGCCTTCGGGGCACGCGCCTTCTGCGTCTTCGCCTTCGTCTTCGGGGTGGCAGGGGTCGAGACCGTGGCGGGCTGCGCTGGAGACGTCGCACGGGCCTGAGCCATCGGGTCGGCCGTCGACCCGCCGAAGAGCAGGATGACGGACAGCACGCGAAGGAAGGCGGAAACGCCAGCTGGCGACCGATGAGTGGGTGGCATCGTCGGAATGAGGAGAGAAACCTCCGAGGGGCCGATGGCCCTCGACTATACTCCAGAGGCGGCGCCAGATCCCGCTACGGGCACCCACACATGCGAACTTTTCCGATGCGCGTCATCGCTGCGGCCCTTCCGTTGCTCCTGGTGGGGGTCCCGGTCACGGCTCAGACGACCAATGCCCGTCAGCGCACCCTGCTGGTGACCGCCCTCAACGAGGACGGCACGGCCGCCGAGTCGCTCGACGTGAAGGACGTGATCGTCCGCGAGGACGGCGTCGCCCGTGAGGTGCTCTCGGTGCGACGCGCCACCGAACCGGTGGACATCACGATCCTGGTGGACAACAGCCAGGCGGCGACCCGCGCGCTGCAGGACATGCGCCTCGGGCTCGAGAAGTTCGTGGCGACCTTCGCCGGTCCGCACCCCATCACGCTGACGACCGTGGCCGACCGGCCTACGGTCCAGGTGGCGTCCACCACCAGCAAGGCGCAGCTGTTGCGCGGCGTGAAGCGCCTGTTCGCGCAGCCGGAGGCCGGCACGTACCTGGTCGAGGCGGTGATCGAGACGTCCAAGACGCTGCAGAAGCGCAAGCCGGCCCGCGCGGCCATGCTGGCCATCACCAGCTTCGGCATCGAGTTCTCGGACCGGGGCTACCAGTTCGCGCTCGACGAGCTGGCCAAGTCGGGCGCCAGCCTCCACGTGCTCGAGTTGCAGGACACGGTGCAGGCCGACCAGCAGAGCATCGCCGTGCGAGACCGCAGCATCGTGATCGACCAGGGCACCAGCGAGACGGGCGGAACCCGGGAGCTCCTGCTGGCCAACCTGAGCCTGACCGATGCACTGCAGAAGGTGGGCAAGGTGATCACCACGCAGTACGAGGTGGTCTACGGTCGGCCCGACACGCTGATTCCCGCGCGGAAGGTCGAGGTCGAGTCCGCGCGTCCCACCCTGAAGCTCCGTGGCAACGTGCTCCAGGTCAATCGCGCCACTCGATGATCCGACCAGGTGTGCGCCTCGCCGCGGCAGGATCGGCGGCAGCCCTGCTGCTCACGACACACGTCCTCACCCAGGCACAGGCGCCGGCAGGCGATGACCTGACGGCGCGCCCCGTGCCCGCGCCAGCCCAGGCGCCGGTCGCCCCGTCGCCCCAGGACCGCCCGGCGCAGCCCGCCGACCAGCCGACGTTCCGGGCCGGCGTCGAAGTCGTGTCGCTGAACGTCACCGTCACGGAACGCGACGGCCGCTTCGTCTCGGGCCTGCCGCAGGAGGCGTTCTCGGTCTACGAGGACGGCGTCAAGCAGGAGATCATCTTCTTCTCCGGCACGCAGCTGCCCACCGCGCTCGGCCTGCTCGTGGACACGAGCGCGAGCATGAACGACAAGATGGCCATCACGCAGCAGGCGGCCATCGGGTTCGTCGAGCGCATGCGGGCCGAAGACATCCTGACCATCGTCGACTTCGACAGCCGGGCCGAGATCCTGCAGGGCTTCACGTCGGACCAGGCGCAGTTGACCGCCGCCATCAGGCGCACGACGGCCGGCGGCTCGACCTCGCTCTACAACGCCGTCTACGTGGCGCTCAACGAGTTCAAGAAGATCCGCGCGGCCAACTCGCAGCAGGAGGTGCGCCGCCAGGCCATCGTCGTCCTCTCGGACGGCGAGGACACGTCGAGCCTCGTGCCGTTCGAGGAGGTCCTCGAACTGGCCAAGCGCTCGGAGGTCGCGATCTACACGATCGGCCTCAAGGACGGCGCCGACAAGGCGCGCCCCATGGGCGGCTTCCGGGAGTCCGACTTCGTGCTGCGGCAGTTCGCACAGGAGACCGGCGGCAAGTCGTTCTTCCCGATGAGCGCTGCGGAATTGCCGGCGATCTACGGCCAGGTGGCCGACGAACTGGCGTCGCAGTACACGCTCGGCTACGCGTCGCGCAACGCGCGGCGCGACGGGCGGTGGCGCCGGGTCGTCGTGCGCGTGGAGCGGCCCAACACCATCGCACGCACCAAGCAGGGGTACTACGGCCCGACCGAGTAGGTCGGGGGCCTCGGCATGACGCTCGCAGTGCTGTACCTGGCGGCCTTCGGCGCGTACGCGTGGCACTTCGTGTCACGACGGGCGATTGCCGGGCGCGCCGCGACCGGCCTGCTGCTCGTCGCCGTCCTGGTGCACACGTTCACGCTGGGCATGTACACGATGGAGCTCGGCGTGCCGCCGATGGCCGGACGCACCGGCGCGGTCTCGACGTTCGTGTGGATGCTCGCCGTCGCGTACCTCTCGGTGGAGGTCTCGACCGAGGAACGCGGGATGGGCGTGTTCGTATCGCCCCTGCTGCTGGCCCTGCAGGGACTCGTCGCGCACGGAGACATGCCGACCGACGTGCCCGCGTTCTTCGCCGTGCCCTTCGTCGCGCTGCACGTCGGCTCGCTGCTGTTCGCCTATGCCAGCTTCGCGCTGGCCTGCGTCATCGGCATCACGTACGTGCTGCTGTTCCGCGAGCTGAAGCGGAAGACGCCCGGCGTCTTCTTCCAGCGTCTGCCGTCGCTGCAGGTGCTCGACCGCATGAACATGCGCGCAGTGTCGATCGGGTGGATCCTGCTGACGGTGGGGCTGGCGGGCGGCGCACTCTGGCTGCGATCGGCAAGCGTGCAGTTTGCCGACGACCCGCGCCTGCCGCACATGACACTGGCCGACCCGAAGATCCTGATGGCGGTGCTCACCTGGCTCCTGTACGGCGTGCTGCTGGGATCGCGCCGGTGGGCCGGCCTCTCGGCGCGACGCGCCGCCTGGCTCTCGGCCGTCGGCTTCGCCATCGTCCTCCTCAACTTCCTGCCCGTGGCGTACTTCTTCGCCCGCAGCCACAATTTCGCGTGATGCACCTCGTCCTGGTCGGCCTCAGTCACCACACCGCGCCGCTCGAGGTGCGCGAACGGATCGGCATCAGCCGATCCATGGTGCCGGCCGCGCTGGATCGACTCGCGGTCGAGGGCTGCGACGACGCGGTGCTGCTGTCGACGTGCAATCGCACGGAGGTCTACGCGGTGGCCGCCGATCCGGCCGCCATGGGCGAACGCATCGTCGCCTGCCTGGCCGACTACCGCGGCGTGCAACGCGACGAGATCGACGCGTCGCTCTACGTGCGCACCGACGCCGACGCCGCGCGGCACCTCTTTCGCGTGGCCGCCGGACTGGACTCGCTCGTGGTCGGCGAACCCGAGATCCTCGGGCAGGTCAAGGACGCCTACAAGGTGGCCAGCGAGGCCCGCGGCACGGGCAGCATCATCAACCGCCTGTTCCACGGCGCGTTCGCCATCGGCAAGCGCGTGCGCACCGACACCGGCCTCAGTGAGGGGGCGGTGTCGCTCAGCTATGCCGCGCTGACCCTGGCGCGCAAGATCTTCGGCGACCTCGGCCGCCACCACGTGGTCGTCTTCGGCGCCGGCGAGATGGCACGCCTGAGCGCGCTGCACTTCCACCAGCACGTGGCGAGCACGACGATCGCCACGCGTCGGCGCGATCGGGGCGATGCGCTGGCCAGCGAGGTGAACGGCACGGTCACGCCGTGGGAGGCGCGTCTCGAGGCCCTCGCCTCGGCCGACATCCTGGTGTCCGCCACCGGGTCACCCGACCTGGTGCTCACCGAAGCGGACATGCAGCGCGTGCTGGCCACCCGTCGCGGACGATCGCTGTTCGTGGTCGACCTCGCCGTGCCCCGCGACGTGGCCCCAGAGGTCGGCGCGATCGAGGAAGTGTTCCTCTACAACATCGACGACCTGCGCGGCATCGTGCAGGAGAACCTGGCCCGCCGGCAGGACGCGATGGCCAAGGCCGAGCGGCTCGTCAACGACGAGGTCGCCGCCTGGTACGGCTGGCTGCGGTCGCGCGCGGCGATCCCGACCGTCGTGGCCCTGCGCACCCGCTTCGAGCGCGTACGGCAGGCCGAACTCGATCGCCTCGCGCCGCGCCTGTCGGGGCTCGGACCCGACGCCCGTGCCCGCGTGGACGAGATCACGCGCCTGATGGTGGAGAAGCTCCTGCTCACCCCGACCGAACAACTGAAGGCCATCGACGACCACGAGACGATGGACGCCTGCTCCACGGCGCTGCGTCGCCTCTTCGCACTCGACGAGGATGCCCCGGTCGACGCCGAAACGGGCGACCCAGGCTCGCGCCGGAGCCCCCGGTCATGAGTGCCTGGCGGATCGGCACGCGCGGCAGCGCCCTCGCGCTCTGGCAGGCTCGCACCGTGAAGGCCCGGCTCGAGTCGCTCGGCGTGGCCCCCTGCGAGATCGTCGTGATCAAGACCGATGGCGACCGCCTGCAGGATGCCCCCCTCTCCGACGTCGGAGGCAAGCGACTCTTCGTGAAGGAGATCGAGGACGCGCTGCTCGACGGCGAGATCGATCTCGCCGTCCACAGTGCCAAGGACATGGCCGTGCTGCTGCCCGAGGGCCTGCACGTTGCCGGCGTGCTCCCCAGGGCCGACGCGAGGGATGCCGTGGTGCTGCCGGGATCGGCCGGGGTGACGGGGGCGACACTGGAAGTCCTTGCTGGTGCGCTCGGCGCCACGCCGCGCATCGGCACCAGCAGCGTGCGCCGCGTCGCGCAGCTGCACCGGCAGTTCCCCGGCGCCGAGTTCCTGCCCGTGCGCGGGAACGTCGACACGCGGCTCCGCAAGCTCGACGACGGCGAGTACGATGCGTTGGTGCTGGCGGCCGCGGGCCTGCATCGACTGGAGCGGGGCGACCGGATCAGCGGGTACCTGCCGGTAGACGCGTGTATCCCGGCCCCGGGACAGGGCATCGTCGCCATCGAGTGTCGGGAGGACTCGGAGGACGTCACGCAGACGCTCGTCGCGATGAGCGACGCGGCTGCCGACCGCGCCCTGCGTGCCGAGCGCACGCTCGTGGCCACGCTCGGCGGCGGGTGCCAGCTGCCGCTGGGTGCGCACTGTCGCGAGACGGCCGACGGCGGACTCGAGCTGATCGCCTGCGTCACCTCGATCGAGAGCGAGCACGAGGTGCGCGCCCTCGGGTTCGGTGACGCCGGCGAGCCGGAGGCCCTGGGCGAACAGGTGGCCGCGCGCCTGCTGGCCGACGGCGCCGGCGCGATCCTCGACGCGGTCCGCGACTACGACGGCCCGCTGCCCACGCACGACTGACCCGTTCATCGGCCTGCGAGGGCTGGGCGGGCTGTCCCAGCCCCGCCGCAGGCGATCGGCCGGCCGACGGCCGCGATCGCGAACGGCAGGCAGTAAGATCACCGCCATGACACCCGTGTCCATCGTGGGGGCCGGCCCCGGGGATCCGTCCCTCATCTCCGTGCGCGGACTCCGGTGCCTCGCGCGCGCCGACGTGGTCGTGCACGATGCGCTCATCGATCCGCGCCTGCTGCGCATGGCGCGCGTGGACGCCGAACTGATCGACGTCGGCGACGCGGCGCCCGGCGAGACCGAGCAGGACGCGATCTGCCTGCTGGTGGCCGAGAAGGCGCGGGAGGGCCGCGCCGTCGTGCGCCTCAAGTGGGGCGACCCGTTCGTCTTCGACAGCGGCGGCAAGGAGGCGCTGTTCCTGCACGAGCAGGGCATCCCCTTCGAGGTGGTTCCGGGCATCCCGGCGCTGGTGGGGATCCCGGCCTACGCCGGCATTCCGATCACCTATCCCGGGTCGGGCAACCTGCTCACCTTCATCCGCGGCTACGAGGACGGCGATCAGACCACGCCGGAGCTCGACTGGAACCAGCTCGCCCGCGTGGACGGCACCCTGCTCTGCTATGCGGGGCCCCGTCAGCTCGCGCGTGTGGCCGCGTCCCTGCTGTCGCACGGCCGGCCCAGGGACGACTCGGCCGCCATCATCTTCGATGGATCGACGCCCCAGCAGCGGACGACCGCCGGCACGCTCGAGAGCCTGTCGCAGCAGCTCACGGCCCACCCACCCGCCGGACCCGCCGTGCTCGTGGTCGGTCCCTCGGCCGGCCTTCGCGAGCACCTGCGCTGGTTCGACGAGCGTCCCCTGTTCGGCACGCGCATCGTCGTCACGCGATCGCGGGAGCAGGCCGGCGAGTTCGTCGAGCGCCTCACCGACCTCGGGGCGCAGGTGATCGAGGCGCCGTCGATTCACATCCAGGCGCTGGGCGACTACGAGGAAGTCGATCGCGCGATCGCTGCGGTCGGCACGTACGACTGGATCGTGTTCACCAGCGCCAACGGCGTGGACCACTTCATGCGGCGGGCGTTGTCGCGCGTGCGCGACATCCGCGACCTGCACGGGCCGCGGCTGTGCGCGGTGGGCCCGGCGACCGCCGAGCGCCTGCAGCGCCTCCATCTGCGCGTGGACGTGATGCCGGAAGAGGACCGCGCCGAGGGTGTGCTCGCGGCCATGAAGGCGACGGGCAGCCTCGAAGGCGTCCGGATGCTCCTGCCGCGCGCCGACATCGCCCGCGAGTCGCTGCCCGACGAGTTGCGGAAGGCTGGCGCCGAGGTCGACGACATCACCGCCTACCGCACGGTGCGCGCGCCCTGGGGCCAGGAGGGCCAGCCCGACATCTACAAGATGCTGCTCGAGGGCGACGTGGACATCGTCACGTTCACGAGCGCCTCGAGCGTGCGTCACTTCGTGACCAACGTCGGCGAGGATCAGGCCGCCGACCTGCTCGCCCAGGTGGCCGTCGCGTCGATCGGCCCGGTGACGGCCGAGGCGGCCCAGCAGCTCGGCGTGGCTACGCGCATCATGCCCAACGCGCCGTACACCATCGCGTCGCTCGTGGACGCCATCGTCGCGTACGTGCGTGCCAACCCGAAGCCCTGAGCCCTGAGCCATGAGCCTTGCGCCCTGAGCCCTGATATGCCCCTCGACCTGACCCACCGTCCGCGTCGCCTGCGCCGCACGGCGGCCATTCGCGCGCTCGTGCGCGAGACCCACCTCGAGCCGTCGCAGTTCATCTACCCGCTGTTCGTGTGCCCGGGCGAAGGCGTTCGCAAGCCGATCGGCGCGATGCCCGGTGTCGCGCAGTTGTCGGTGGACGAGATCGTGGGCGAGGTGGGGGCGGCTGCGGCCGACGGCGTGCACGCGGTGCTGTTGTTCGGACTGCCAGCGTACAAGGACGATCGCGGCAGCAGTGCGAGTGATCCGCACGGGCCGGTGCAGGAAGCCGTGCGTGCCATTCGCGCGGCTCACCCTCAGACGGTGATCGTGACCGACGTGTGCCTGTGCGAGTACACCTCGCACGGCCACTGCGGCATCGTCACGGGCGGCGACGTCGAGAACGACCGCACCGTGGACCTGCTGGTGGCCGAGGCGCTCTCCCACGCCGAGGCGGGCGCCGACGTCGTGGCGCCGTCCGACATGATGGACGGCCGCATCGGCGCGATTCGCGAGGGACTCGACGCCGCCGGCTTCGAGCGCACGGCGATCATGAGCTACGCCGCCAAGTACGCGTCGGCGTTCTACGGTCCGTTCCGTGAGGCGGCCGAGTCCACGCCGACGTTCGGCGATCGGCGCAGCCACCAGATGGATCCAGCCAACGCGCGCGAGGCGCTGCGCCAGGTGGCCCTCGACATCGAGCAGGGCGCCGACGTGGTGATGGTGAAGCCGGCGCTCCCCTATCTCGACATCCTGTGGCGCGTGAAGGACACGTTCGGCATGCCGACGGCGGCCTATCACGTGAGCGGCGAATACTCGATGGTGAAGGCTGCCGGGGCCAACGGCTGGGTCGACGAAGGGCGCGCGATGATGGAGTCGCTGGTGTCGATCCGTCGTGCCGGCGCAGACATGATCATCACGTACTACGCCCGCGAGGCTGCGCGGCTGCTGTGACAGGTGCCCGTCGCCCTGAAGGTCGACGGCTGCACCGTGAATCCCGAAGACCCCCTGAGTTCTGAATCCCGAACGCTGAATCGATGCGTCACAGATGAGAGGAGCGGCATGAGATCCGGCAAGTCCACGCGCTCGGCGGTGTTGTTCGCCAGGGCGCAGCAGGTGATGCCAGGAGGGGTGAGCAGCCCGGTGCGCGCGTTCAAGGCCGTCGGCGGAACGCCACGCTTCATCACGAAGGGCAAGGGCGCCCGAATCACCGACGAGGATGGCAACCGCTATCTGGACTACGTGATGTCGTGGGGCCCGCTGATCCACGGCCATGCCCCGAAGGGCCTCCTGAAGGCGCTCGCACGCGCGGCGGCACACGGCACCAGCTTCGGCGCGCCCACGCGCCTCGAGATCGAGCTGGCGGAGGCCGTCCGCACCCTCGTGCCTTCGATGCAACTCGTGCGCTTCACCAGCTCCGGCACCGAGGCCGCGATGAGCGTCCTGCGCGTCGCGCGCGCCGCGACGGGCCGCGACCCGGTGGTCAAGTTCGCGGGCTGCTACCACGGGCATGCCGACGGCTTCCTCGTCGAGGCCGGTAGCGGCGCCGTCACGCTGGGCGTTCCCACGTCGCCCGGCATTCCCAAGGCCGCGGCCGCGCTCACCCTCACGGCCCGCTACAACGACCTCGAGTCGGTCCATCGTGTCGTCGGGCGGGTGAAGGGCGGCGTCGCTGCCATCCTCGTCGAGCCCATCGCCGGCAACATGGGCGTCGTGCCACCGGTTCCGGGCTTCCTCGAAGGCCTGCGCGAGCTGTGCGACCGCACGGGTGCGCTGCTCGTGTTCGACGAGGTGATCAGCGGCTTCCGGGCCTCGCCCGGCGGGGCACAGCACCTGCTCGGCGTGAAGCCGGACCTCACCTGTCTCGGCAAGATCATCGGGGGCGGCCTTCCCGTCGGGGCGTATGGCGGACGCGAGGACCTCATGCGCCACGTGGCGCCCGACGGGCCCGTCTACCAGGCCGGCACACTCTCCGGCAATCCCCTGGCCATGACCGCGGGGCTCTGGGCCCTGTCGCAACTGGGCGACAAGCTGTACGCGAAGCTGGATCGGCTCGGCAGCCGACTGGCCGAGGGCCTCTCGGACGCCGCGCATCGGGCGGGCTGCACGGTGAGCATCAACCGGGTGGGCTCGTTGTTGACGGTGTTCTTCACCGATCGGCCCGTGCTCGACTACGACGACGCACGACGGTCGGACACGTCGGCGTACGGCCAGTTCTTCCAGGCGATGCTGGCACAGGGCATCTACCTGCCCCCGTCGCAGTTCGAGGCGTGGTTCCTGTCGGGTGCGCACTCGACACGCGACGTGGACGACACGATCCGGGCGGCGCGGAAGGCGTTCGCCGCGGTGATGAAGGCTGGCGCGCCGACGCAGGCCTGACCTGCTCACTCGTGCGGGCGTTCTACTGCGACCACTTCGTGCTGCCGCTGCCGGAGGGCCATCGGTTCCCGATGGACAAGTACGCCCGCTTGCGGGCCTGCGTCCTCGAGGCCGGCATCCTGGCGCCCGAGGCCCTGCGTGAGCCGGCGCCCGCGGCCTGGCACGACCTCGAGCGCGTGCACACGCCCGCCTACGTGTCGCGCGTGCGAGACGGGCGCCTCACGCGGGAGGAACAGCGCCGGATCGGTTTCCCGTGGTCGCCGCAGATGGTCGAGCGTTCACGACGCTCCGTGGGGGGCACCATCGAGGCCGCAGGCGCGGCGCTGCAGGACGGCGTCTCGGCCAACCTTGCGGGCGGCACGCATCACGCGTTTCGCGACCGCGGCGAGGGGTACTGCGTCTTCAACGACGTCGCAGTGGCGGCCGTGACGCTGCTCGAGACGGGACGCGTGCGGCAGGTGGCCGTCGTCGACCTCGACGTGCACCAGGGCAACGGCACGGCAGCCATCTTCGACGGCGATCCACGCGTGTTCACCTGTTCGGTGCACGGGGCGGCCAACTACCCGTTCCGCAAGGAACGCAGCGACCTCGACGTGCCGCTCCCTGACGGGACGGGCGACGAAGAGTACCTGGCTCAGCTGACGAAGGCCCTCGACGTCGTGATGGAAACGGGGCCGGACCTGGTGTTCTACGTCGCCGGGGCAGACCCATACGAGGGCGATCGGCTGGGACGCATGCGCCTCACCGAGACCGGTCTGCGCCAGCGTGATGCCATCGTGCTCGGGCGATGCCTGGCCGAACGCGTGCCCGTGGCCGTGAGCATGGCGGGAGGCTATGCGCCCGACGTGGACACGATTGCGCGGATCCACGCCGGTACGATTGAAGAAGCCGCGCAGTGCGCGCGGCTGTGGGTGGCGCCTACTCCTTGGCGGCCTTCGCCTTCGCCCAGCGACGCTTCTGGGCATCGGCAATCCGCTTGCGAGCCTCGGCGCTGAGCTTGCGGCGCTTCCGGGCGGTCTTGCGGGTCGGAGCGGCCTCCGCAGCATCGGCCTCCGCGCCGGCACGAGACGACGCCCGCAGCGAGCGGGCCCGCGCCTCGAGTTCCTGCAGACGCTGACGGGTGGTGGCAATCATCTGCTCGAGCCCGTGCAGGGCCCAGGAGAGCAACTCGCGATTGCCGCTGCGTTGACTGGTTTTCGCCGACTTACGTGACTTGGCCATGAGAGCTGCTCCGGGAGGGTGGATGCGCTGCGCGGCACTTAGCATACTCCGGATCACGATGTCCGCGCTGGCTGTCGCGGTCCTAAGTGCGCCGTGCGCCCATGCGCAGGACACCGACGTCGACGCGCGATTGCGCACGGCCTACGAGACGGCGTACAACCTCGATCACGACGAAGCTGCACGGCAGCTGCACGAACTCGCGAAGTTAGCACCCGAGTTACCGACCACCTACCGCGCGCTGGCCTCGATTACCTGGCTGCGCCTGCTGTTCAGCCGCGGCACCGTGCTCGTGGACGAGTATCTCGGGCGCATCTCGAAGCGCGACGTGCAGCTCGGTGCGCCTCCACCGGACGTGGCCGGGGCGTTTTCGCAATACCTGTCGTCGGCGATCGCGAATGCCGAGACCCGTGTGGCAAGCCATCCGCGAGACGCCCGCGCGCTCTACGAACTGGGCTCGGCGCTCGGCCTTCAGGCCTCGTACGCGGCAACCGTGGAGGGGCGCATGGGTCGTGCGTTCGGCTTCGCGCGTCGCGCCTACCAGGCTGCGGAACGTTCGGCAACCCTCGCGCCGTCGGCACCCGAGCCGCTCCTCATCCTCGGCACGTATCGCTACGTGGTCGCCGGCCTCAACCTGCCCGCACGGCTGGTCGCGTACCTGGCCGGCATGGACGGCGACAGGATGCGTGGCCTGCAGTTCGTCGAGCAGGCCGCGACGTCGGTCCGCAGCGAGGTGCAGACGGAGGCACGCTTCGCGCTGATCCTGCTCTACAACCGCGAGAAGCGGTGGGACGACGCGCTCCGCGTGCTCGAGGCGCTGCGCACGGCCTATCCGCGCAATCGCCTGTTGTGGCTGGAGACTGGCGCCACCAGCCTGCGCGCAGGGCGCGCGGCCGATGCCGACCGCTGGTTGACGGAAGGCCTGGCGATGGCCGCCAGGGACGAGCGGCGGCGGATGTTCGGCGAGAACGCCCTCTGGCGGCTGAAGCGGGCCCAGGCTCGTCGGCAGCTCGGACGGTTGGCGGAGGCCCGCGACGACCTGCTCGTCGGGCTCGCGGCCGAACAGGCGCGCGACTGGGTGCGCGGGCGCAGCCATCTCGAGCTGGCCGAGGTGTCGTTGGCGCTCGGCGACCGTGGGCAGGCACGGTGGCAGGCCGAGAAGGCCGTGCCCCTGCTCGAGCGCGGCAGCGATCCCGAAGGCGTGCGCCTCGCGAAGCGGTTGCTCGAACGCCTGTCGCGCGGATAACGTCATCACCGGACAGATGACCTCGCGCCGCTGGGTCCCCATCGTGGTCGGCATCGTCCTGGTGCTGCTGGTGGGCCTCGCCGGCCTCGTCGGCAGTTGCGCCTACCTGGTGCGGCGGCAGGTGCAGGTGCGCGAGCAGTCCTCGGCCCGCGACTACGAGCGGGAAGCCGCGGACGTCCTGCGGCGCTTCGAGGGCGTGCCGCCACTGGTCGAGGACAGCGACTCGGGTCCTCGAGTCTCGCAGAAGGCCCTCGCCGAGCGACAACGACGCCCGGCCTCCGGTCCGCTCACCAACCTCCATGTCCTGGTGTTCTCGAGTGCCGAGGGCAAACTCGTGCGGCTCTCGCTGCCGTTCTGGCTCCTGCGTATGTCGCCGGACGGCCGCATGGACATCAATCGCGACGACGTCGGACTCGAGAACATCAGGCTGTCGATCGCGGATCTCGACGCCGCAGGCCCAGGTCCGCTATACATCCGCGCTCGCGAAGACTCGCGCGTACTCGTCTGGACCGATTGATCGTCCTGAGTGGCGGACAGCCACACTGGCACGAAGATTGAACCTGCCCATGGTGCCTGCGGACCAGAGGACACCATGACTCGCACCTTCTCCCACCTCGCTATCGCATCGATGCTCGCCATCGGCTCCACGGCACCCGTCGGTGCCGCTCAGCCGGAGCCCCTGCCGGCCCAGTGGGGCACGGGCCGTGCGGTCGGGCGCGCGGACTACCAGCGGGCCTACGACCTCGGCTACACCAGCGGCCTTCGTGAGGGCGACCGCGACGCGCGTGCCCGTCGGCATGCCGATTACAGCCGGCATTCACAGTTCCGTCGCGGGGCCGGTGGCTGGGGGAATGGCAGCGCGGCCGACGACGCCTACAGGCGCGGGTTCGCCGAGGGCTACACCGCCGGCTACGACCGCGTGCGCGGCCGAGGCGGCTACGGCGGCTATGGTTCGGCCTACCCCGACTACCGGTACGGCTACCCGCAGCAGCCGTCAGGCCGATACGGCTACCCCGGCGGGGGCTATGGCTATCCCGACGGGCGCTACGGGTATCCCGGTGGCGGATACGACGGCGGGTACGCGGCGCAGCGCGGCTTCGAGGATGGCTACCGCGACGGCCGCAACGACGCCCGCGATGGCGACCGCTACGAGCCGACGCGCAAGAAGAAGTACCGCAAGGGCGACGAGGGGTACAACAGCCGCTACGGCTCGCGCGACCAGTACACGATGGCGTACCGCCAGGCCTTCCGCCAGGGCTACGACCAGGGGTACCGCGAAGGCCGCTATCGCTGAGGGCTGGCGCGTCGACCTGACGGTCGCCGCCTACGACCACAAGTGACGCCGACCCGGGGTGCAGCCGCCGACCTCGAGGTCGGCGCCTCGTGCCCGTGCGTCACCCGATCCGCAGGAACCGCTTCATCCTCGCCACGAGGGTGTGTGGCGGCTCGACGGCCTGCTGGCGGTGCGCGGAGTCGGCCGAGATCGCCTGGAGTTGCAGACGACGCCGCAGGACCGCCTCGGCCAGGGTGTCGAGCACGCCCGGCGATCCGCTCGCCAGTTCGTGCAGCGTGGTGTCGTCGAGCTCGAACACCAGCGCATCGTCCACGGCCCGCACCGTCGCCGAACGTGGCTCACCGGTGAGCCACGACATCTCGCCGAACACCTCGCCTACTCCCAACCTCGCCACTTCCTGGTCGCTGGGTTCGACACTCACCCGCACGCTGCCGCGTGCGACGACGAAACTGGTGCGGCCCGCGTCGCCCTGCCGCACGATGGTTTCGCCCCGACCGAACAGGCGCGGGCGAGCCGTGACGGCCAGCCGGGCCCTGGCGTCGTCGGCCAGGCCGCTCAGCAGCGTCGTTCGTCCGATGAGCCCTTCGAGGTCGGCCTGCTCGGGAAGCCGCATCGCCGGCGGGTCGATCGAGTACTCGGCCTGGATGGGATAGGGAATCTCGAGGCCGTGGCGCTGGAAGGCGTACCAGATGGCCGTGCGCATCTGATCCTGCGCGAACACGGCCCGTTCCATGTCGGCCACGAAGCAGCACGCACGGTAGGTCACGGCGGAGCTGTCGAAACCGGACACGAGGACGTCCGGTGGGGGCGACGGCAGGCCGAGCGGCACGCGTCCGAGGGCCTCGAGCAGTACGGACTTCACGACGTTCGGGGGCGTCGTGTACGACACACCGACGTCGACCCAGACGCGTGTCGGGGCGACCGGCTCGGAGAAGTTGACGATTGCACTGGTCGCGATGCTGCTGTTGGGCAGCGTGACCAGCGTGCTGTCCCAGGTGCGCAGCACGGTCGCCCGCCACGAGATCTGCGCCACGCGGCCTTCGTGATCGCCGACCTTGACCCAATCACCGACGCCGTATGGCTGATCGACCTGGAGCGCAAGTCCGGCCACGACGTTGCCGAGCGTGTCCTGCAGGGCAAGGCCGAGCACCACCGCGCCGGCGGCTGCCGTGAGCTGCACCCGGTCGTGGAAGAACATCACGCCGACCACGGTGAACACGGCCGCCGTGATCGTGTCCTGCAGGATGGCCGGGAGGTGAGCCGGCAGGCGATCCTCGTTGAAGGGGTTGACCGCGAGGACCACCAGCAGGTTGATGGTGGCCAGCACGAGCAGCACCGTCTCGACGGCCTGCAGCGTGCGCGCGATGGGCTGCGGCGTCCCCGGCCAGAGGAGCAGCAGGTGGGCTATCAGGTATGCGGCCGCCAGCGCCACCGACAGCACCAGCTTGCGCTTGACGTACGTGTTGCGCGTGCCGGCCCTGGCCGCGAGGGCCAGGACCAGTGCCGCGATGCCGACGATGACGGAAGAGGACACGCTGGGCGTTCTACGTTCGGCGTTCTGCGTTCTGCGTTAGCTGAGTGATCCCGCCTTCTTGAACGCCTGCAGGTCGTTCGGCGTGACCGTCACCGCGACGATGGCCGGGTTGCTGCCGCCCTTGGCGTCCTTCTCGGGATCGAGTCCTCGGGCGCCGCCCGAGCCGACCACCTGCGCAGACTTGCTCTCGCTGCCGCCGCCCGACACCAGCTTGCTGAGGCCGAAGCCTTTCTTCTTGGGCTGCTCGGCCGGCTGGTCGGCCTTGGCCGTCTCACCGGACTTGCTGGCCTTGGCGTTGGACGATCCTCCCGCCAGCCCCCTGGTGCCAGCCTCGACCGTGGCGATCTGCGACTGCGGCACCGGCTTGTAGGTGATGGTGCTCTTGTAGCGCGCCTCGACGAGCTGGGTCGCCGCGAGCTTCTGTTTCGCGATGGTGCTCGAGAGGCGGTCCTGGCGCGCCTGCATCTCCGGGTGGGAGCTGAAGAGGCCACGCTTCTCGGTGGCGCTCTTGTTGCGCTCGGCGAGCGTCGTGAGGAAGCTCCCGAGGCCCTGCGGCGCATAGCCCGACTTGTCGATCAGCACGATGCCGCGGGTGTCGGCGTCGTTCTCGTCGCCCCGGCTGTAGGCGTTGTCGATGATGTTGTTGTAGGCCGCGTTGGCCAGGAACGTCATCAGCCCGCCCGCCGTGCCGGCTGCCTCCTCGGCCGCCGCGCTCTTGAGCGTGTTCTTCTTGAGGGCGTTGACCGTGTGCTCGTCGGCCACGTGCACGATCTCGTGCGCGAGCACGCCAGCCAGTTCCGCCTCGTTCTTCATGAGGGCGAGCGCGCCCCGCGTGATGTGCACGTACCCGTGCGGCGCCGCGAAGGCGTTGACCGCGTCGGTGTCGAGGACGATGAACGTCCAGGGCAGGTTGGGCTTCGTGCTCTTCTCGGTCAGCGTGCGGCCGACCAGGGTCACGTACTTGTGGACGGCCTGGTTCTGCACCACGCCATACCGCTTGCGCACCAGTTCGCTCACCTGGGCGCCGAGCTGGGCCTTCTCCTCGTCGGTCCAGCGGAAGTCGTTGATTTGCTTGGCGCGCTTGGCGCCCTGCTCGATCAGGCCGAATTGCGCGGCCGCCGGGCTCGCCACCGCGAGCAGCACGGAGAGGGACAGCAGTGTGCGAATCGCCTTCACGATGTTCACTCCAGGTCGGAAGCCTAGTGCGTCGCCGGGGCGCCGGCCTCGCCCACCACGACCTCGAAGATATCGACAGCCACGGTCTTGCCCTTGACCACCACGCTGCCGAGCGGGCGCAGCGGCCAGGGGCTGCGCAGCTGGCGACGGGTGGCGTCACTGATGATGATCGACGTCCGGTACTCCTTGTTCAGCGACTCGAGCCGGGCGCCGAGGTTCACCGCATCGCCAATCACGGTGTAACTCCGCACCTGCCGGGAGCCGATCGTGCCGGCAATCATCTCGCCCGAGTTGATGCCGATGCCGATGCCGAGCGTCGGGCGTCCCCGCGCGGCCCAGTCCCGATTCAGCTCGTCGAGCGCCTTCACCATCGCCACCGCGGTGGCCACCGCGTGCTCGGCATGATCCTCGTCGTCGAGAGGCGCGCCGAAGAGCGCCATCACCATGTCGCCGACGAACTTGTCGAGCGTGCCGCGATGCTCGAAGACGACGTCCACCATCCGGGTGAAGTACTCGTTCAGCTGCTGCACGAGCGCCTCTGGATCGCCACTCTCCGAGAGCGTGGTGAACCCGCGCATGTCGGAGAACAGCACCGACATCTGGCGGCGCTTGCCTCCGAGCTCGGCCAGCGCCGGATTGGCCAGCACCTGCTCGTACACGTCCCTGGAGAGGTATCGCGAGAACAGGCCCCTCACCTGCCGCTTCTCGCGCCCTTCGACCACGTACTGGTACGCAAAGCCGCCGCCGGCCGCCAGGATCCACCCGAGCGTCGACGGCACCAGGGGCACCCAGAGGCCGCGCCCGAACGCCCACACGCCGGCCAGATGGACCCCCGCCAGGAGCGCCACGGCCGCCGACAGGCCGGTCGTGGCACGCGCAGGCAGGACCGCAAGCCGTGCACCAACGGAAACGAGGAGCGCGACCAGAACGCACAGCCATGGCGGGAGGCGATGGATCACGCGCCCCGAAAGGACCATGTCGGCGACGTTGGCGTGGATGTGGGGGCCGGCCATGGCCCCCGTGTTCCCGAGCGGCACCTGGAAGACGTCCTTCAGGCCCACCGCCGTCGCGCCGACGAACACCAGACGGTCCTTGAACGTGTCGGGCCTCACGAGCGGTGCCTGGCCCTCGAGGAGTTGCTGCTCCGAGTAGAAGAGGTCGTAGAACGAGTAGCTGGGATAGGTCGGCGTCCGGCCGTCGGGCAGCACCGCCGGACCGCGATACCGGATGAGAGCGCGCCGACCGCGCTCGGGCGGCCCCTCCTGGTCCTCGAAACGGGGGATCTCCACCACCGGAGCCGGCAGTCGGGTCGTGCCGATCACGAGGTGGTCGGCCTCGAGGCGAATCGTGTCGCTCTTCACGCCCATCGCCATCTGCGCCGCCGCGATGCCGAACGAGGGCAGGAACACGCCGTCGCGCCGGACGAACGGAATCACCTGGCGGACCGGACCGTCCTCGTCCACCAGCATGACGTTGTGCCCGAGCGCCATGGCCGCCTCGCCGAGGCCCGGGAACGGCCCCGACAGCGCCGGCCGCAGGTCGATGCTGTCGTCGAGCCGGTAGGCCCCCTGCGGCGCCGCCGTCAGTCGGCGGTCCACGTCGGCAGCCCCGATCGCGCCTTCGAACACGCCCTCGGCCAGGTGGATGACGTTGCCTGCCTGCCGCGTGGACGCCACGAGGGCCTCGTCCGACTCCGCGCCGGTCCACGTCGTTCCCCCGACGTCGAACCCGGTGCGCCGATCGCGGTCCGTGAGGCTCACGTCGTACGCCACCGCGCGGGCAGGCCCGCGGGCCAGGAAGTCGATGACCACGGCATGGACGAGCCGCGGCCAGGGCCACCGGCCGACCACGGGCTCGAGGCGCCGCAGGCTGATCTCGTCGATCTCGACGACCGCGATCGCCGGGTGCGCGCGCGCCGGATCGACCGTCCAGCGCATGTCGAGGTCGTACAGCTTGGATTCGACGACAGCGAAGAAGGGGAGTTGACCCGCCGCGAGTCCCGCAAGGCCGGCGAGCACGCCGAAGACGCAGGCCAGCAGGAGCCGCGATCGCATCTAGACGACAAAGCCCCGCAGAGCGGGGCTGTTCGGCAGGCTGAGCGCCATGGTTGGTAGCGGTACGGGGATTCGCGGAAGGTTGGAACGTTGCCTTCGGCGGAACAATCGCAGCGTGACCATTGTGGCGCCCCCCCCAGCCGGGTTGCAAGTCGAATGGCACTTCCCCTGCGGCGGTCACGCGCGCAGACGCGTGGCCCCTCCAACGCGAGCGAACTCCACGGCCGCGCGTTCGGACCGTGCGCGGGCCCTGGCGACCACTGGCGCGAACCGAGCGTCTGCGTGCAGCGCCGAGAGCCATGGGTCGCGCGCAAACGTCTCGTGGCACAGGAACCCGCCGTCGACGACCTGCGTCAGTTCCTCCATCGCGAGGTCGTGTTCGCCGAGCGCGGCGTACGTGCGCGCCACGTAGTAGCGTGCCTCGGCGTCCACGGGCACGCGCAGTCGCTGCAGCGCCTCGATGCTCTCGTCGCGCCGCCCCTCGAGCAGCGCCCGTAACGACACCAGGTAGCCTCGCACCCGCGTGTCGGTGGTCTCCCGCTCGCGCCATCGGAGTGCTGCGATGGCTTCGCGATCACGGCCCAGCGAGGCCAGCGCCAGGCCCGGCATGTAGCCGATGTCGCCGAAGGTCTCGCCAAGGGCCCGTTCGTGGTCGCCCTTCATCCACCAGGTGTGATGGACGCTGGTCGGCACCGTCGCATCGAGGGTGCGCGCGCAGCGGTGTGCGGCAATCGACAGATCGAGCAGCCCGCAATAGCGGAGCACGTGGACCAGCCCGGCGAAGAGATCGGGCGCATGGGGGTGCGAACCGAGGCGGCCGACCAGCCGCAACATCGCCTGCTCGGGCCGGCCCAGGTCCACCTCGAGCTGTGCGTACAGGTTGTGCGCGAGCGACAGGTCGGGGTCGAGGGTCAGCGCGCGCGCCAGGGCAGCTTCGGCGCGCGAGAAGGCGTCCTGGGCGGCCGTCTCCGGCGCCCCGAACTTGGCAATCACCCGATGGCATCGTCCCAGCCGCGCCCAGGCCGGCGCGTACTGCGGATCCTCGCGGAGCGCGGCCTCGTACAACTGCTGCGCCGCCGCCCACTGGCTCGTCTCGTACGCCAGCTGGTTTGCGCGCAGGTAGAGCACGTACGCGCCCGGCGTCGCAGGGATGCTCACCTGGTCGCCGGCCTGCTCGGCACGGCCGAAGTGGGAGGAGAGCCGTTGCGCCAGCTCCCGCGACACGCGCACCTGCAGGTCGTGCAGGGTACCGAGGCCGACCGTGGCCTGCTCGGTGTAGAGCACGATGCCGGACGGGGCGCGCAGCAGCCGCAGCATCACGCAGGGCTGGCCGGACAGCTCTCCGAGCGAGCCCTCGAGCACCACGTCGGCGTCGCCGCCCATCGGCGTGCCGTCCTGCGGCCTGCCGCCGTACAGGTCGAACGGCGCGCGGACCGACAGCCAGGGAATCGCCGTGAGCGTCGAGGCGATTGCGTCGGGCAGGCTCCGCGCGAGGAACTCCGCCTCGAGGTTGGGCTCGAGCACCCGCAGCGGCAGCACGAGCAGGCGAACGATGGCCGATGAGTCGCCCTGGTCCCGGAGTTGATGGACCTCCTCGATGGCCGCGGTGAACCGATAGCCACGCCTGGAGACGGTCTCGATCACGCCATCGGCGTGCGGCTGCAGCGCCTTGCGGATCGTCGCCACCTGCACCGACAGGTTGGCCTCCTCCACGAAGGTCTCCGGCCACAGCGCGGACAGGAGCGCCTGCTTCTCCAGCAGCGCCCCGCGTCGCTCCACCAACAGTTGCAGCAAGTCGAAGGCCTTGGGGCTCAAGGGCACACGGACGCCGTCCTTGAGCAGGAGGTGCTCGCTGGGGCGCAGCTCGAACGGGCCAAACCTGTACGCAACGGCGGGCATTTGGAAATCGTTTGGTGAACTTTTCGCCGTTCTTGAGGACGACGTCAAGCCGCCCTCGCTATCGTTCGGCCATTCCGTCACGCGGGCACCACAGCAGCAGGAGTGGACATCACGATGGACATCCAGACATCCGGACTGCACCACCTGGCCTTGAGGGTCATGGATCTCGGCGTGAGCCGACACTTCTACGGCACCACGCTCGGCTTCCCCGTCATCCTCGAGGGCCCCGGCCTCTTCCTGTTCCTGGCGGGACGCACGGCCGTCGGCGTGCGCGCCGCGGACGGGCAGACACCCTTGGGCGATGCCTTCGATCCGCACCGCGTCGGCCTCGATCACCTGGCGATCGCGTGCGACAGCGCGGCCGAGCTTGTACGGGTGACGTCGGGCCTGGCGCGGGCGGGCGTGCCGAACACCGGCGTGAAGGTCGACCCGACGCTGAATCGCCAGTACGTGGCCTTCAAGGATCCGGACGGTATCGCCTGGGAATACTACATGGCACCGGACGCCACGCGCGCCGCGGTGGTGGCGTACTACGACGCACTCCCGACCGAGCGCCGAACACAGGTGCAGCAGGTCATCGTCGACGGCGAGCACGCGGCGGTGCAGTACACGCTGGACATCGACGGTCGCCGCACCACGGCGGTCGATGTCCTCCGCGTCGTCAACGGCGAGGTCGTCCACGCGCAACCATTCATCGGCGGGTGCCCATGACCGGCCCGTCAACTCCTCCGGCGCCCGCCTCCTGGCAGCCCGCCACCACGCAGGACCGTCTCTCGCACACACATCACCAGTCCGCCGCGACGGCGGACAGACATGGAGCTCGTCTCGTGAAGAACACGCAAGTCAAGACCGTCCTCGGTCCGCAGTGCCGTCAGGTGTGCCCGCGCATCCCGGGCACGCGGATCCTGACCGCCATCGCCTTCATGCTGTTGTCGCTGATGGCCTCGCAGGCCAGCGCATCGGCGATCTACACCTACACGGGCAACGACTTCGGCGTCGTGAGCCTTCAGGGACCCACGGCACCGGCCGACCCCTACACCACCGGCGACCGCGTCTCGCTGGTCATGGAGCTGCCAGGGGCTCTGCCAGGCAACCTGGACATGGCGCCCGTCGCGCCGTCGACCTTCACGTTCACGGACGGCGTCAGCGTGTTGACACAAGCCAACGCCACGTTCAGCCAGTTCGCGGTGTCAACCGATGGCGGGGGAAACATCGTGGCGTGGGCGATGCAGGCGGAGCAGCGGTCCGTGGTCGTCGGCGGAGGCTTCATCAGGCAGATCATCACCAACAATTCCGGCCCGTCCGTGGCCGACCGTGGCTTCGACATCCTTTGTGGACCGGGCTCGAACGGTTTCGCGTGTCTCCTGGACGACGAGCCGTACTACGACAATCGCGGAGTCATCATGGATGACCCCGGCACCTGGAGACTCGAGGTCACGTCGTCGCCCGTCCCGGAGCCCACCGCGATGGTCATGCTCGGCACGGGTCTCATCGGCCTCGTTGCCCGTCGGCGTCGCCTTCGGCCGAGGGGCGCACCCATGTCGGGTGTTCTCCGCCACCAGCGGCGTGCGTCGGCCGATGCACGCGGCTTCACCCTGATCGAACTGCTCGTCGTCATCGCAACCGCCGCGATCCTCATCGGCCTGCTCCTTCCAGCCGTGCAGAAGGTGCGCGAGGCGGCCAATCGTGCCTCGTCGGCCAACAACCTCAAGCAGATTGGCCTGGCGATCCACACGTACTACGGCCGTGAGCGACGCCTGCCCGCCAGCCTCGACGACATCCTGGTCGGCGGCACGACGACCTTCGACGACGCGCGCGACGGCTACAAGTTCGTGGCGCTGCGCCTCACGAGCACGGGGGTGTCGATCCTCGCCGAGCCCGTGCCCGGCGTCACGGGCTCAGACAGCCTGGTGCTCGACATCGACCTGGTGGAGGGGAAGTTGGTGGAGTCCGACATCCGGTCGTTCCCGACGCCAGGCGCCGACCAGATGCGCCATCGCATGTTCGCGCTGGTCGACCGGGCCCAGATCGAGGCGATCGGTGCGCTGCTGGGGTTGCTGCCGGACATCGAGCAGGGCAACCTGGCGGCCCTGTTGCCGGCGGTGCTGGACCGCCCTGGCCCCGACGTGGAGGCAGCCCTGCGCTCGCTGTCCGACGATGGCGCCACGTTCTCGGTCCGGGGCCTGCAGGCGGCGGCGAGCCCGGCGTTCTGCGATGGGTCAGTGCGGGTGTTCTGCGACGGGTCGATCCGGCCGATCTTCACGCGGTTGGTGGTCGACGTCCTCCGCGCCATGCAGTTCGGCGCGTACGGCGAGCAGTCGGCACTGCTCCCGGCCGTGCAGATGCCTTACGGGCTGGCGCACCCGGGCGCCTTCACGTTCAGGGGCCTGAGCGAGGGCATCGAAGAGGTGGTGGTCGACAAGGCGCTGCGCAAGGAACTGCAGGCGCTCGTGAAGAACGCCGCAGCGGCCGCCAGGACGGGCCAGATCCAGTTGAAGGAGAGCCTGCTGGGCACCCTGATCGCACGGCTCCAGCGTGGGCGCGCCACGGCCCTGCCTGCGGTGCAGGCCGACGGGCTCATCGCCATCGCGAGGAGCCTCTGAACGGGTCCGTGGACAGTGCGCGCCACCGGTAGGGGACGGCAGGCAACATCCCGCGCGATGAACTCCGGGTGAAAACGACAAAGCCCCGCGGAGCGGGGCTGATCGGCAGGCTGAGCGCCATGGTTGGTAGCGGTACGGGGATTCGAACCCCGGTCCCGTGGCTGAGAACCACGTGTCCTAACCCCTAGACGATACCGCCGTCCAGGCACACAGACCTCTAAGCGTACGAATCTCACGCCGCCCTGTCAACTCAAGCGGGCCTCGTTCGCGTGCGCCACGAGGCGTTCGCTATCATCGCGGGGATGCGCAAGCTCTTCGCGGTTCTCGTGCTGCTGGTCGTGCTCGCCGGGCTCACCTGGTTCCTCGCCGGACGGGCCGATGGCCCCTCGGTCGCCCTCGCGGCCCCGACCTCGGTCGTCGGGCAGCGCACACCGCTCGAGCTGACCGTGTATGCGCCGGGTGGCCGGTTGACGCAGCTCGACGTGAGCCTCGAACAGGACGGCCAGGCAATCCCGCTGGGCTCACTGGCCGAGCCGAAGGCGCTCGGCTTCGTGCAGGCCGCCGACCAGCTCACGGTGACCGGCGAGGTGGGCCGGCAGACTGCGCCCGCGCTGCGCCAGGGGCCCGCCACCCTCGTGGTCGCCGCCGCCCGGCCGGTGCTGTTCGGCCTGCGGCAGGTCGGCAACACCTTCCGCAAGGATCTGCAGGTGAGACTCGCCCCGCCCACCCTGTCGGTCGTGTCGCAGTTCCACTTCATCAACCAGGGCGGCTCCGAGCTCGTCGTGTATCAGGTGAATCCGGCCGACGTGGAGTCGGGTGTCCGCGTCGGCGACCGCGAGTATCCCGGCCTGCCCGCCGCAGGCGCAGGTATCCCCAATGCCCCCGCGGGGCTGCGCCTGGGCTTCTTCCCGTTCCTGCACGACCAGGCGCCCTCGACCCCGGTCACGGTGTGGGCCCGCGACGCGGCCGGCAACGAGGCGAAGGCCACGTTCGAGTCGCGCGTGACCCCGAAGCAGTTCCGCAAGAGCACCATCCCGCTGGACGATGCATTCCTGGGAAAGGTGGTGCCGGCCATCCTGGAGCAGACACCGGACCTGCAGGTGAAGGATCCGGGCAACCTGCTCGAGAGTTACCTGGCCATCAACCGCGACCTGCGCCAGCGCAACGCCGAGATGCTGCGGTCGCTGGGACGCACGAAGACGTCGCGGGAAATCCAGTGGCGGGGACCGTTCCGGCAGATGGTGAACTCCGCCGTCGAGGCCGGCTTCGCCGACGACCGCACATACGTCCATCAGGGCAAGCCGGTGGATCGGCAGGTGCACCTCGGTTTCGACCTGGCGTCCACGCAGAACGCGCCGATCCACGCAGCCAACCGCGGCACGGTGGTGTTCGCGGGTTACCTGGGAATCTACGGCAACTGCGTCGTGATCGACCACGGCATGGGGCTGCAGTCGCTCTACGCGCATCTCAGCTCCCTTGCCGTGCAGGAGGGCCAGGTGGTCGAGATGAACGCCGAACTCGGACGCAGCGGCCAGACGGGCCTGGCCGGCGGCGATCACCTGCACTTCACGATGCTGCTGCACGGCGAGCCGGTGACGCCGGTCGACTGGTGGAGCGTGCAGTGGGTGGAGGACCGCGTGCTGCGGAAGCTGCGCGCCGCGGGCGCCGACGTGCCGGCTGCGAACACGACTCGCTGACACCGGGCGTCTATAATCGTGTGCTGGGGCGTTCGTGCCCCCGTGTCGGACCATGCGGCCAGCCGCCCTCGCCTTCCCCCTGACCTCGAGCCGGATGTCGGACTATCTCCAGCTCACCAAGCCACGCCTGAACCTGCTCGTGGTGTTCACGACGGGTGTGGGCTACTGGCTCGGCGTGGCCGGTCACGTGGATCCGGTGGTGCTGCTGCACACGGTGGTGGGGACGGCGCTGGTCGCTGGCGGATCGGCCGTGTTCAACCAGTTGTACGAGCAGGACGTGGACGCCCTGATGGCACGGACGCGCCTGCGCCCCCTGCCCGATGGCCGACTGACGCCGTGGCGGGCCTACGCGTTCGGCATGGCGCTGAGTGCCCTGGGGCTGCTGCAGCTCACGTTCGGCGTGAACCACCTGAGCGCGGTGGTCGCGTTCGCCACGCTGGTCAGCTACGTGGTCTGGTACACGCCCATGAAACGCCGGTCGTCGCTGGCCACCGTCGTCGGCGCGATTCCGGGGGCGCTGCCGCCGGTGATCGGCTGGGCCGCGGCCACCGACACGCTCTCGCGCGAGGCGTGGCTGCTGTTCGCCATCGTGTTCCTGTGGCAGATGCCGCACTTCCTCTCGCTGGCCTGGCTGTTCCGCGAGGAATACGAGCGCGCGGGGTTCCCCGTACTGCCCGTGGTCGAGCCGACGGGCCGCAGCACCGCGCGGCAGACCGTGATGTACACGGCGGCGCTGATTCCCGTGAGCCTCGCGCCCGCGCTGACAGGACTGGCCGGTCCCGTCTACTTCGGCGTGGCCCTGGTGATCGGCCTCGCGTTCCTCGTGCTCGCGATCCGGTTCGCCCGGGACCTGCACCGTCGCACGGCGCGTCAGTTGTTCATGGGGTCGCTGGTGTACCTGCCCCTGATCTGGCTCTTCATGATTGCGACCAGGGTCCCGTGACTCGGTAGAAACGGCTCTCCCCTTCGTCTTACGCTCAGGGCACGCGAGCCGTCCGCCGGGCAGCACCGATCTGCGGCGGCGGGCTGGGACAGCCCGCCCTACCGTTGTCGGCCAGCATTGCCGGCATTCCCGGCATCGCGGCACTCCGGGGTAGGGACGGCTCTCCCCTTCGACTTCGCTCAGGGCACGCGAGCCGTCCGTTGCCGGGGGTGGGTAGGGACGGCTCTCCGAGCCGTCCGCCAGTCCATCAGGCATCAGACATCGAGCATCAGGCATCACTGCATGTCCGTCACCGACCTTCCCACGCTGAACGCGAGCCTCAACACCCTGGCCACCGTCTTCCTCCTCGCGGGCTACGTGTTCGTGCGGCAGAAGAAGGTGGGCCTGCACCGGATGTCGATGCTCGGGGCGCTCGCGGCAAGTGTCGCGTTCCTCACCAGCTACGTCATCTACCACGCCAACGTCGGATCGCGGCCGTTCACGGGGACCGGCCCGATCCGGGTCGTCTACTTCACGGTCCTCATCTCCCATGTGCTGCTCGCGATCGCGATCGTCCCGTTGGTGCTGATGACGGTGTCGCGGGCGCTGTCGGGGCGATTCGATCCGCATCGCCGCATCGCGCGCATCACGTGGCCGCTGTGGATGTACGTGTCGATCACCGGCGTGATCGTGTACCTGATGCTGTACCGGATGTAGGGAGACGTACGTCGAACGGCGGGTGGGAACGCGGCACGTTGTCGGGGAGCGGGTCGCGGGTAACGGGAAGGTGCGTTGCCGCAGTACACGGCGTGTAGCCTGTGGCCAACCAGGCGCCGTCGACTCGGCAGGCGTCGCGGACTATCGGCGGCGGGGCGGAACGACGGCCGCGTGGGACACGCGGCCCTACCTCTGTGGAGAGTTCTGGATGCAGTTGCTGAACCGCGTGGCGCTGGTGACCGGCGGACGACGCATCGGGCAGGTGGTGGCCGAGGAACTGGCGCGGCACGGCGCCGACGTGGCGCTGTCGTATCGGTCGTCGCGGCAGGAAGCCGAGGACACGGCCGAGCGCGTGCGGGCGCTGGGACGTCGTGCCGTCGTGCTGCAGGCCGACGTCAGTCGCCCCGCCGACTGCGCGGCGCTCGTGGCGGGTGTCGAGCGCGAACTCGGCGGTCTCGACGTCCTCGTGAACATGGCGTCCACCTACGTCGCACGGCCACTCGCCGAGCTCGACGAGGCCGCGTGGCGCGCCGACATCGACGCCAACCTGTCGTCGGTGTTCTACGTCACACACGCCGCGCTGCGGCTGCTGCGCCGCTCCTCACAGGCGCGCGTGGTGAACTTCACCGACTGGCTGCCGGCCAGCGGACGACCGGCGTATCCGGGGTTCGTGGCCTACTACGTGGCCAAGGCCGGCGTGAAGGCGCTCACCGAGGCCCTCGCGCTCGAACTGGCGGGCGACGACATCCTCGTGAACGCCATCGCCCCGGGCCCGATCGTGGCGCCTCCCGACCTGAGCGAGGAAGAGAAGCGGGAAGTCGCGGAGGCGACGCCGCTCGGACGATGGGGGGGTGAGGAGGAGATCGCGAAGGCCGTCCTCGCGCTGGTGACCACCCGCTTCATCACCGGCGAGACGATCCGGGTGGACGGGGGACGGCATCTGAAGTAGCGCATGGCGCATGACGCCCGATGCTTGATGCTTGATGCACGGAGCCTGGGGGCAGGTAGGGACGGCTGGCCCAGCCGTCCGTCAGTGCTGGCCCAGCCGTCCGTCAGCGCTGCACAGCAGGTTGGCCCATCACTTCACGCGTGCCGCGATCCAGTCGCCGACCGTCGATTCCCAGCTTCGCCAGCGCGGCTCGTCGTGCCAGGCCTCCATGCCGTGGGGCGCGCCGTCGATCTCGACGGCCTCCACGCGGGCGCCGGCGGCCTCGAGCGCCGCGACATACGCTCGCTGCTGCGCGACCAGGCGATCGGCCGTGCCCACGATGAGCAGCATCGGTGGCCGTTCCTTCCGGGCGTGCCGCACCGGTGAGTGTTCGCGCAACGTGGCCGTGGCCGCATCGTCCATCGCGGTGATGCGAAACAGGCGTCGCGCCAGCGAGCGCGGGTTCGCAGGGTCGCCGGCCATCGCCTCGAGGTCGTACACGCCGTAGAACGACACGACGCCGGCCAGGCCCGGCTCCCGTGCACCCACGTGCGCGACGAGCTGGCCGCTGGCCGATTCGCCCACGAGCACGAGGCGTGCCGGGTCGATGCGCAGGCTCGCCGCCTCGCGACGGACCCAGGCGAGAGCGGCCTGCACGTCGGCGACCTGTTCGCGATTGGTGACCGCGGGCGTGAGCCGGTAGTCGATGGAGATCCACGCGAGCCCACGCGCCGCTGCCACGCCGAACATCGGCGCGATGTAGGTGACGCGATCCCCCGCCTCCCACCCACCGCCATGCACCAGCACGACGGCTGGATGCGGACCGGCACCGGGTGGAATCCACGCATCGAGCGTCAGCCCGGTGGCCGTGTCGAACACGAGGCGCTTGCGGAGTCCGCCGGCCGCCGGCGCCTGCCGGACCGCGGGCGGCACCGTACCCACGTGCGCCGCGGTCGCGCGCAGGAGATCCTGCTTGTAGCCCCACTGCGACGGCCACCAGTTCTCGGCGCGATGGCCGGCGCCGGGCACGTCGACGACCTCGCACGCGGCCGACGCCCGGGCGCACAGCGCGCGCGCCTCGGCCATCGGCACCTCGGTGTCGGCGCCGCCGTGCACGATGCGGGTCGGCACCGCAGGGGCCGGCGCGTCGGTGAACCGCCCGCCGACAATCACCACGGACGCCGGAGCCGCCGGGGCGCCCGCAAACCGGCCGAGTCGCAGTTCCAGCAGGCGGGCCGCGACCAGCAGTGCCATCGGCGCGGCGCTGTCCTCGGCGACGAGCACGGTCTTGTACGGGTCGACGTGCAACGCCTTCGCGTGACACATCGTGAGCATCCGCAACGCGGCCGTCAGGTCCTCGGCCGAGGCGTCGAGGCCTGGAGAGCGATAGTCCGCCGTGGCCACCACGTAGCCCGCATCGCCGAACGTCTCGACCAGTTGGCCGACGTAGGACGATCGCTGGCCAACGGTCCCCTTGCCGCCGCGCAGCACCACGGTGAGCGGACGCGTGGCGGTGTCTGCGTGTGGATACACGTCGAGTGCGAGGTCGGGACCACCGCGCCCGGTGAACCGCACGTTCATGAGCCCACCGGGCAGCAGCGCGCCACCTTGCGCACCCGTGGTCGTCAGCGGCGGGCAGGCCTGCTGCGCCCGTGCGGCACCGGTCGTCGTCAGCAGCGCGAACAGCAGCGCGCCAACGCGCCGAACCTGCCGCGAGACGGTGGAGTTCGACGCCTGACGTAGACGAGTCTCATCGCGCGGTCCGCACATGGCTGTCGGCATTATGGACCCCTCGATGCCGCAACCCTCGACAGCGACCAGCGCATCGGGCGCCCGCCTCGACCTCACGGCTTCGGCGCGCCCGGTTGGAAGCCGGAGCCTACCCGTATCGTCGCGCGCTGACACGACGGCTGATGCTCTACATGCTCGCGCTCGGCGAGAGGATGGTGGAACCCACGCGGGCAATCGCGCGAAAGTGCTGGTCGTAGCTGAGCACGACGGCGCCATGACGCACCGCGACGGTGGCAATCCAGATGTCGTTGGCGGGAAGGGGCGTTCCGGCCCTCTTCAGGTCCAGCACGATATCGGCGTACAGGTCAGCCATGTCCCGGCTCACGGGAAGCACATCGACGGCCGGGTTTGCCAGAAAGCGCTCCAGCTCGACTTCGTTCGCAGCCCGGCGGTCGCCCTGCCGGAAGCCGACGGCCAATTCGCCGAGGACGATCGTCGGCACCCCCAGCCAGTCGGCCCGATCGATCAGATCGACCACCTCGGGATCGCCGCGCTTGAAGTAGCTGTAGGCCGAAGTGTCCAGGCAGTAGCGCATCAGGCCCACATCTCCTCGTCCACGGCTTCGAGCGGCGCGATGGCGGCCTCGAACGCCCGGAGGTCCTCGGCAGTCCAGGTACCAGCGAGTTCGGCCAGCCCGTTGCGGCGCGGCGCCTCGTCGGCCACGCCAAGACTCCGGCTCAGCAGGTCGAGCACGGTGCTGTTGAGCGACGCATCCCTGCGCCGCCGTTCGCGGTCGAGGGCCTCGGCCAGCCGGGGAGGAACGTTCCGAATCGTGAGGTTCTTCATGAATGCGCCTCAGTGATGTCTACGCATTCATTATTTGAACGCATGTCACCGGCGTCAAGTCCGGCGGTTACTCGACCGCGCGTATGCCGGGGTCGAGCACCGCCTGCTGCACGCTGCGCATGGTGGGCGACGGGTTCACGGTTCGCCTCCCGACTCCACCACAACTCGACACACACTCGACGAAGTCGCGACCTCACGGGCGTGACACACGGGATGCGATACGACAAGCTACGTGTCACCTCACCATGCCTGTTCCGGGTTGGGTGTTTGGCGGGCCGAGGCGGCTGCTGTGGTCGTTCGCGCTCGTCGTGCTGCTGCCCGCCGTGGCGGTCGGCTGGCTGGGCCTGCGGCTGATCGAACAGGACCGCGAGCTCGAGTCACGACAGCGCCTCGAGCGTCGTGATCTCGCGAGCGAACGGATCGTGGCCGGCCTCGAGCGGGCGCTATCGGTAACGGAACGCCTCCTGCGCGACGCGCCTCTTCGCATGGCCATTCGCACCGACGACGATGCGGTGCTGGTGACGATGAGTGCCGGCGGCCTTGAAGCCGTCCCGGCCGCGCACCTCGTCTTCACTCCGGAACCGCCCCCGGCGGAGCCGGAGCGAGTGGCGGCGTTCGATCGGGGTGAGGTTCTCGAGTTCACCGGTGCGCATGCTCGCGCGCTCGAGAGCTACAGAGCGCTGGCGAGGACGCCAGACGAAACCATCCGCGCCGGCGCGCTGGTTCGCATCGCCAGGACCCTGCGGAAGATGGGACAGCCTGCCGAGGCCCTGCCGGTGTACGAGGAACTGTCTCGCATGACGGAACCGCGTGTCGCGGGTCTTCCCGCCGACCTGGTCGGCCGCCGCGCGCGTACGGCGCTCCTCGCGGAGCTGGGCCACACCGACCAGGTGCAGGCGAGCGCTCGCGACCTCCAGGCAGACCTCGTCGCGCGGCGTTGGGCGCTCGATCGGGGGACGTACACAAGCTATGCCGGGCAGGTCCGACAATGGACCGGCGAGGCCCCGCCCCGGATGGCCGAACGTGAGGCGCTGGCCGATGCCGTGGACTGGCTGTGGCAGGAGTGGCGCCGTGGAGCGCTCACCGCGTCGGGGCGAACGACCCTGCGGCACGGGAGCGGTCATGTCACCGTCGTCTGGCAACCGGGCGCGCCGATGGAGGCCGGGCAAGGTGAACGGGTCGTGGCGCTGGTCGCGGGCCCACGGTTCCGTGCCCGCGAGTGGCTCGGCCAGCCCGAGCCGGGCTGGCCCCTCGACGTGACGTTCATGCCCCCGGACGTGCATCTCCCGCGCGCCGCGCCGTCATCGGCTGCACCCGTGCTGCGACGACCTGCGGCGGAGACGGGCCTGCCGTGGACACTGGTGCTCACGGACCGGCCCGGCGCAGGGGTCGCCGACACGGGCAGCGGACGACGGACGGTCGTGCTCGCGGGGCTCACGCTCCTGCTCGGCGTCGTGGTCGCCGGCGCCGTCGTCGTGGTCCGCGGCGTCTCGCACGAACTCGACGTCGCGCGGCTCCAGTCGAACTTCGTGTCGGCGGTGTCGCACGAGTTCCGTACGCCGCTCACCTCGCTCCAGCAGTTCACGTCGATGCTGAACGAAGACGACGAGCCGCCGCCCGACAAGCGGCGGGCGTTCTACCAGGCCCAGGCGCGCGCCGTGAGCCGGCTCCAGCACCTCGTGGAGTCGCTCCTCGACTTCGGCCGGATGGAAGCCGGCGCCTACTCGTATCGCCGGGATCGCGTGTCGGTCGGGCCTCTCGTCTCGGAACTCGTCGAGTCGTTCCGCGACGGCGCGGCGCAGGGGTTCGCGATCGCGTGCACGATCGAGGATGACAGCGGGGACGTCACGGTCGACGGCGACGCGATCGGCCGCGCGATTCGCAACCTGCTCGAGAACGCGGTGAAGTACTCCGGCGACGGGCGCCGCATCGACGTTCGAGTCGCGCGGAGGGGCACGACGGTGGCGATCAGCGTGCAGGACGAGGGCCTCGGCATCCCGCGCGCCGAGCAACCGCGCATCTTCACCAAGTTCGTCCGTGGCGCCGCGAGCCAGGCGCACGGCATCAACGGCACCGGGATCGGCCTGGCGATGGCGCGAGAGATCGTCCGCGCGCACGGCGGCGACATCACCGTCGAGAGCCTCGTCGGCACCGGCAGCACGTTCACGGTGAAGCTGCCCGCGGCCGACGCCGGTCGCTGCGCGCGCCACTTGCGGGGTTCCTCATGAGCCGCATCCTCATCATCGAAGACGACCCCGACATCGCGATGGGCCTGAACGAGGACCTCGCGCGGCATGGTCACGAGGCGGAGGTGGCCCGCGACGGAGACGCGGGGCTTCGCCGGGGTCGCGAGGCGACCTGGGACGTCATCCTGCTCGACGTCATGCTGCCGTTTCGCGACGGGTTCGAGGTGTGCCGGGAACTGCGGCGGCTGCGCGTGAGGACACCCATCATCATGCTCACGGCCAGGACGCAGGAAGCCGAGAAGATCCTCGGCCTGGAGTTGGGCGCCGACGACTACGTCACCAAGCCATTCAGTCCCGCGGAGCTGCGGGCCCGGATCAAGGCGGTGATGCGCCGCTTCGAGGACGATGGGACGCAGGCGGGTGTGTCCCGCTTCGGCGATTGCGAGGTGGATTTCACGCGCGCGGAGCTGCGACGCGACGGAAGGGTGGTCGACGTCACGGCACTCGAACTGCGGATCCTGGACGCGTTCCTCCGCAGCCGCGGTCGCGTGCTCACGCGCGAGCAGCTGATTCGCCAGGCCTGGGGCGAGAACGTCTACATCGGCGATCGCGTCGTGGATACGCACATCCTCAACCTCCGGAAGAAGATCGAGCCCGAGCCGGCAGCGCCGCGCTTCCTCAGGAGCGTGCGCGGCATCGGCTATCGATTCGATGCGTGATCGAACTCGACCGAATCTCGACGCGGGCTGGGTGAGCGGTCGACCGTCGGCGCCTATGGTGAGGGCCAGGAGATCAGACATGCGCATCCGGATTCTGATGATCGTGGCCCTCGTCGTCGGGCTGGCACTCTTCGGCGACGTCTCGGCGCAGCGCTCGGACCCTGCCGCGCAGGCCCTGCTGCGCACCGCGACCGACAGGGAGATCGTCGATGGCGACGTGAGGGGCGCCATCGCGCAGTACCAGGCGATTGTCGATCGATTCGGCAACACCGATCGGGCGACGGCGGCTCAGGCCCTGCTGCGTGTGGCCGAAGCGTATCGCAAGCTGGGCGACCCGCAAGCGATGCGCGCGTACCAGCGGATCGTGAGCCAGTACCCGGACCAGCCCGCGGCGCTGAAGACCGCACGCTCCCGACTCTCGTCGAGCGCGGTGCAAGGTGCCACCACGGGGATTCGGTCGCTGTGGAGCGGACCCGACGCAGACCTCCGCGGACGCATCTCTCACGACGGCCGCTACATCTCGGGCGGAGCGACGTCCAGGCCGATGAACCTTCTCATCCGCGACCTGGTCAGCGGCCAGACGAGTGCGCTGACGGCCGACGCCAACGACGTCGAGTACGTGGAACACTCCATCTTCTCGCCCGACGACACGAGGATCGCGTATGCCTGGTACAACAGCCGCAGGCGCTACGAGCTGCGCGTCGTCGACCGCGCGGGAGGACGACCGCGCGTGCTGTACGAGCTGCCGACTGAAGCCGCGTGGATGCAAGCATTCGACTGGTCGCCGGATGGCCGTGTGATTGCCGTGCAGATCAATTCGGAGGGGGCCGAGAAGCTGGCTCTCGTGTCGGCCGTCGATGGCTCGATGCACGTCCTGAAGTCGTTCGGCACGCGCGCCCCATACAACATGAGCTTCTCTCCGGACAACCGGTTCATCGCCTACGACGTGCCGTCCGGGGACAACGTGGCCGCGCGCGACATCTTCCTCATCACGGTGGACGGATCACGCGAGATTCCGGTTGTCAGCCACTCCGCCAACGACGAGTTGCTGGACTGGTTCCCAGACGGCAAGCGCCTGCTCATGACGAGCGATCGCACGGGGACGAACGACGTCTACGCGATTGCCATCGAGGATGGCCGGCCCACGGGCGAACCGCAGTTGTTGAAGCGGGATGTCGGCGGCGTGACGGCGGCCATGGGCTTCCTGAAGTCCGGTGAGTTCGCGATCGGGACACGACCGGAGTCTGGAGACGTACAGATCGCCTCGCTCGACTCGACCGGCGGGGTCGCAGGTGCCCCGAAACCCCTCGCGGGCCACTTCACGGGGAACCGATTCAACGGACTGTGGTCGCCCGACGGCCTGCACCTCGCGTACCTGTCCAACGTGCCGCATCAGCAGAATCAGAAGCACCTGTCGCTCTACGACGCCCGGAGCGGAGTGGTGCGAACGGTTCCGGTCGCGCTCAGCTGGTTCTTCCCCGACGTCGCCTGGGACGCAGACAGCCGTCACGTCCTGCTGACAGGTATCTTCGACGGTCGGGGCGGCCTGCATCAGGTCGATATCGACTCCGGCCGTGTGGACGGGTCACGGAGCGGACCGCAGTCCGGGGCGCAACGCAATGCCTTCTATCCGCTGGCGATGTCGCCAGACGGCGCATCCGTCTTCCTCTATGGCCGCCCGAGGGGAGGTACGCAGCCGGACACCGGCTCGCTGGTACGGCGAGACCTGAAGTCGCTCCAGGAGACGGTCGTGCTGGATGCACCGTTGGTCGCGTTCGCCCTGTCGTCGGACGGACGCCAGCTGGCCGTGGTCATGCGATACGGACCCGACGGGAAGCCGATCGGCCGGGCGAACGTCCCGAACGCCACCGACGTCATCCAGGTGGTGCCGGCATCGGGCGGTCAGCCTCGCGAGATCTTCCGAGGCGCCCAGCTCGGCACGGCGCTGGCGTGGTCACCGGATGGCCAGGCCGTGTACTTCGGCCAGATGCCGGCGGGCTCCGTGTGGCGCGTGCCGGTCGCCGGCGGTCCCGCGCAGGAGCTGCCCATCACGGTGGCAGGTCTCACTCACATCAGTGTGAGTCCAGACGGCCGACAGATCGCGGTCAGTAGCCGCACGCGCCTTCAAGAGGTGGTCGCAATGGGGCCATTCGTCGCGCGCTGACACGCCGGCTGTTGCTCTACATGCTCGCGATCGGCGAGAGGACGGTGGAACCCACCCGGACAATCGCGCGACAGTGCGATCGACCACCTCGGGCTCGCCGCGAGTCTGTTCCAACGCACTACGCCTGCGTCAAGTCCGGCGACTACGCGGCAGCTCCCGCGCCGGGTACCCAGCACCCGGTACGCGGTACCCGGAACGCGGTACCCGGCACCCGGTCCCGTCAGCGGTAGATCAGATACCTCGCCCGCAGCGTGAGCCACGCGACTTCGTCGCGGGCCCACTGCGCGGCGAGCAGCGCGGGATCCTCGCCCGTCATCGCGCGCGCCAACTGCTCCGACGACCCGTACAGCGTCGCCGTGCGCTTGAGATCGAGCTTGCCCGGGAAGAGTCGCGACAGCGCACTCACGAGCTCGAGGCCCACGCGCACGGGCCGCAGCGCCGTGCGGTCGGTCACGATGAAGTAGACGCCCTGGCACTCCTCGCCCTTGTACACGCTCGACGTCGGCGTGAAGACGATGGGATAGAAGCGGATGCCCGGCAGGTTGCGCGCGTTGAGCGCGTCGGCCAGCAGCACGCCGTCAATCCAGGGCGCGCCGATGCGATCGAACGGCGCATCGGTGCCACGTCCCACCGAGAGGTTGGCGTACTCGACCGCGCCGATGCCGGGGTAGAGCACCGCCTGCTGCACGGTGCGCATGTTGGGCGACGGGTTCACCCACATGAGGGCCGTCTCGTCCCACCACGCGTCGCGCGACCAGCCCTGCATCTCGACCACCGTGAGCTTCGCGCCGATCTTCTTCTCGGCGTTGAACAACCGCGCGAGCTCGCCGAGCGTCATCCCGTGGCGGACCGGCATCGTCGGCCAGTACGCGATGAAGCTCGGCTCGGCCCCGTCCGGCTGCGGGTCGGGCTTCGGGCCCTCCACCTGCCAGCCGTTGATCGGGTTCGGCCGATCGAGCACCACCACCTCGATGCCGCGCGGCGCCGCTTCCTCGAGCAGCAGGCCGAGCGTCGACATGTACGTGTAGAAGCGGCTGCCGATGTCCTGCAGGTCCACGACCATCGTGTCGATCCCCTGCAGCATCTCCGCGGTGGGCCGCCGCGTCTTGCCGTACAGGGAGTGGATGGTGAGCCCGGTCTTCTCGTCGACCGACGAGGGGATCTCCTCGTCGAGGATGCCCCTGATGCCGTGCTCGGGGCTGAACAGTGCGACCAGGGTGAGGTTCTTCGCGGCGTGGAACGCGTCGATCGTGGACTGCCCGCCCCTGGTGCGGCCCGTGTGATTGGTCAGCAGGCCGACCTTCCGGCCGGCGAGCCGCGCGAACTGCTCGGCCTGCAGCACGTCGATGCCCGTCATGGTGCGCGTGGGCGCCTGGGCGGGCACGACGCCCGAGGGCGGCGTCTGCGCGAACCCATGGGTGTCGACCACCGCCGTCGGCGCGACCCTGATGGCCCCGGCGACGATGTTGGCCACGCGTGCACGCAGCGCGGTGACGTCGCCCTTGCCGTCGGGGTGGACGCGGTTGGACAGGAACGCGACGTAGGTCTTCGTGCCGGGGTCCACCCACAGTGACGTGCCGGTCCAACCCGTGTGGCCGAACGATCGCGACGGCATGAGGTCGCCCTTGTTGGCCGAGAAGCTGGAGTTGATGTCCCACCCGAGCCCGCGGACGTTACGCTCACCCGGCGGCGTCGACGGCGACGTCATGCGGGCGACCGTGAGCGGCGAGAGAATCCGTACGCCCTCGAGCTGGCCGCCGTTGAGCAGCATGCGCGCGAAGCGCGAGAGATCGGCTGCGGTCGTGAAGAGGCCGGCATGACCGGCCACGTTGTTCATGCGCCGCGCCGTCGGATCGTGGACGGTGCCGCGGAGCCAGGTGCCGCCCTCCTGCCCACACGGGAACGAGATCGGCGCGCACTTCTCCGTGGGCGCGATCCGTGGCGCCAGCGAGGCGGGCGGTTTGAACATCGTGTCGTTCATCCGCAGTGGCACGAACACGTGCTTCCTCGTGAACACGTCGAGCGGCTCGCCCGACACCAGGCCCACGATGTGGCCGAGGAGGAAGAAGTTGATGTCGGAGTAGATCACACGTTCGTCGGGGCGCGCGACCGGCACCTCGTCGATGGCCTTGCTGATGGCGAGGTCGTATCCGTTCCATTCCGGAGTGAACTCGAGGTCGGGCCGCAGCCCCGAGGTGTGCGTGAGGAGGTGACGGATCGTGATGTCGCGCTTGCCGTAGCGCTCGAACCCGGGCAGGTGCAGCGCGACACGGTCGGTCAGCCGCAGCTTGCCCTGCTCCACCAGCATCATCACCGCCGGCGTCGTCGCGACCACCTTGGTGAGCGACGCGGCGTCGAAGATGGTGTCGGCGGTCATCGGCTCCGGGGTGGGCTGTACCTGCCGCTGGCCAATCGACGCCTGCCACGCCACCCCGACCTCGGTACCCACCGCCACCACCGCGCCCGGCAGTTCCTTGCGGCCGATCGCCTCCTCGACCACGCGCGGGATCGCCGCGAGCCGAGTGCGATCGAACCGCGACGCCCCTGCAGACGATGCGCGTGCGCGGACCGGCGCCTGCGCGGGGGCCTGCGCGAACACCGCAGGCGCGACGCCAGCGGTGAGGATGAGGAGGCATACGGGGGACAGCAGCACTCGTCGCATGGCGGCAATGTATCAAGGCTGGGCGGGGCGGCGGGAGGGTTGCGCGGGAACGGCTGGGACGTCGGCGTGCCCCGCGCCCGGCCCACCCCCGGAACGCCGTCACTCCCTGCGGACGCCGCGCGTCCAGCGGCCCCGGGTCTAGAATGGCCGCATCGTGGCCACCGCCCTTCGCTCAGCCATCGTCATCGGCGCCGGCACGATGGGCGCCCAGATTGCCGCCCACCTCGCCAACGCCGGCGTCGCCGTGCGACTGCTCGACGTGGACGCGGCCACCGCCGCCGCCGGCTGGAAGCGCGCGTGCGCGCTCAAGCCCGATCCCCTGTTCACGCCCGGCCATGCCTCGCTGGTGACGACCGGTGGGCTCGAGGACGAGCGGGGGTTCGGCGAGGCCGACTGGATCGTCGAGGCGATCGTCGAGCGCGTGGAACTCAAGCGGGCGCTCTTCGCCCGCGTGGACGCGCACCGCGCGCCGCACGCCATCGTCAGCTCGAACACCTCGGGGATCCCGCTCGCGAGCCTCGTGGAGGGGCGATCCGAGTCGTTCGCCCGGCACTTCCTGGGTACGCACTTCTTCAATCCGCCGCGCTACATGCCACTGGTCGAGGTGATTCCGGTCGCCGCGACGAGCGACGACACGGTGGCGCGCGCGCGGCACTGGCTCGACGTGCGCCTCGGCCGCAGCGTGGTGGTGGCCAAGGACTCGCCCAACTTCATCGCGAACCACATCGGCCTCTACGGGCTCTTCAAGGTGCTGCAGGCGTGGGAGCGCGGCACCTTCGACATCGACACCATCGACGCCCTGACCGGGCCCGTGATCGGGCGGCCGAAGAGCGCGACGTTCCGCACCATCGACATCACCGGCCTCGACGTGGCCACGCAGGTCGCGCGCAACTTCGTCGAACGGACGACCGCGCCCGCGCTCCACGAGTTGTTCGCGCTCGGCCCGCGCATCACGGGCCTGCTCGAACGCGGGTGGATTGGCGAGAAGGCCGGGCAGGGCTTCTTCAGGCGCGTGAAGGGCCCCTCGGGCGAGTCGGACATCCTGGTGCTCGACCCCGCGACGTTCACCTACGTGCCGCGAGTACCGCTCGCGCGCCCCGTCCTCGACGCCCTGCGCGAGCAGCGTGGAGGCCTCGCCGGACGCCTGCGCACACTGCTCCTCGGCGACTCGGAAGAGGCCGCGTTCACGCGCGCCACGCTGGGTGACACGCTGCTCTACGCCGCACGCGTGTGGCACGACATCGCCTACGACATCGACGACGTGGACCGTGCCATGCGGTGGGGGTTCGGGTGGGACCTCGGCCCATTCGAGATCATCGACGCGGTCGGGATCAGGGAGTTGATCGGCGCGATGCATGCGCCCGAGGTTGGCGGCCGGCTCGGCGAGCCGGCCCTACCAGCCCCGCGTGTGGTTCCGGCGATCTTGGCCGATGCGCTGGCGGCCGGGCGCAACACGATCCGGGAGGCGCCGTTGCGCGCCGAACCGCCCCCGCTCATGGTGCTGGCTGGTGCCCGCGAGCGCCAGGCGGTGGTCGCCTCCAACGCCGCCGCGTCGGTACTCGACACCGGCGATGGTGTGTTCGCCGTCGAGCTGCACTCCAAGATGAACGCGATCGGCGGCGACACGCTCGCGATGATCGCGGAGGGCATCTCCAGGGCCGAACGCGAAGGGGTCGGGCTGGTCGTCGGTACCCAGGCGCAGGCGTTCTCGGCCGGCGCCAACCTGATGCTCCTGCTCATGGAAGCCCAGGACGGCGAGTGGGACGGCATCGACGCCATGATCCGCGCGTTCCAGCAGACGGTGCTCTCGCTGCGCGATGCGCAGGTCCCGGTCGTGCTGGCCGTCAACGGACTCACGCTGGGCGGGGCGTGCGAGATGTCGCTGCACGCCTCGGGTGTGCAGGCGGCCGCCGAGACCTACATGGGCCTCGTGGAGGTTGGCGTCGGGCTGATTCCGGCCGGCTGCGGCACCAAGGAGATGCTCTGGCGCGCCACGCAGCAGCGTCCGTCGCCACAGGCCGACGCACTTCCCTTCGTGCAGCGGGCGTTCGAGACGATCGGGTTCGGCACGGTGTCCACCAGCGCGCCGCACGCGCGCACGCTCGGCTTCCTGCGCGACGGCGACGGGGTGACCATGCACCGCAGCCGGCTGCACGCCGATGCACGGGCACTGGTCACGGCACGGGCGTCGGCGTACGTGCCCGGGCATCCGCCGACGGCGATTCCCGTGGGTGGCGCCGACATGCTCGCGGCGCTCCATCTCGGGGTGCACCTCGCGCACCGCGCGGGACGCATCAGCGATCACGACGCGACGGTCGGGCGCAAGCTGGCGTGGGTGCTCGCCGGCGGCGCGCTGCCGCACGCCGCAGAGGTGCCCGAGTCGTATCTCCTCGACCTGGAGCGCGAGGCGTTTCTCAGCCTGTGCGGCGAGCCGAAGACGCAGGCGCGCATCGCGCACACGCTGAAGACCGGCAAGCCGTTGAGGAACTGATGATCATCGCGGGCCGGGGGCCGACGCTGCTGCTGATCCCGGGGATTCAGGGCCGGTGGGAATGGGCACGCCCGACGGTGCAGGCGCTGTCGCATCACGCGCAGGTCGTGAGCTACTCCCTGTGTGGTGAGCGCAACGCCGTGCCGCCTCTCGCGCCACGCACCTTCGACGACCTCGTCCGCCAGGCCCTCAATGCCCTGAATCGCGCCACGCTGGGCCCGGCCGTGATCTGCGGCGTGTCGTACGGCGGCCTCATCGCGCTGCGACTGGCGGCACGCCATCCCGACCGCGTCCGCGCCGTGGTGCTCGCGTCGCCGCTCAACGCAGACTTCGCACCCGATGCGCGCATCCGTCGCTGGGTCCGTCACCCACGGTTGATGGCCCCGGCATTCCTCGCCGGCTCCCCGGGCCGCATCGTCCCCGAGCTGCGCGCGGCTCACGGCGCCTCGTGGCTGCCGCATGCCGTCGGCCTGCTCGGGCGCGTCGTGCGCGCACCGCACTCCCCCGATCGCATGGCCGAGCGCATCCGCCTGATCGAGTCGGAGGATCTGGTCGCCGACTGCCGCGCCGTCCGTCAGCCGACGCTGCTGGTGACCGGCGAGCCCGGCCTGGATCGCATCGTCCCCTGCGAGGCGAGTTGCCGGATGCTGGACTGGATCCCCAACGCCCGGCACGTCACGCTCGCACGCACCGGACACTGGGGACTCGTGACCCGACGTGAGGCGTTCGCGCGAGAGGTCGCGCACTTCCTGGAGACACTCCCGTGACCGATGTCGTCATCGTTTCGGCGGTTCGCACACCGGTCGGCAAGGCGCCGCGCGGTCAGTTCCAGCATGCACGCCCCGACGATCTTGCCGCGGCCGTGCTGCGGGCGGCCCTCGATAGGGCGCCGGCCCTCGATCCGACGCTCGTAGAAGACGTCATCCTCGGGTGCGCGATGCCCGAGGCCGAGCAGGGCATGAACGTCGCGCGCATCGCCAGCCTGCGCGCAGGCCTGCCGCACACGGCGTCGGCGATGACGGTCAACCGCTTCTGTGCGTCGGGACTCGAGGCGATTGCCTGCGGTGTCGATCGCATCCGCAGCGGAAGCGCCGAAGTGGTGCTCGCGGGGGGCACCGAGTCGATGAGCCTCGTCCCGATGGGCGGGCACAAGGTCTCGCCCAATCCGGGACTCGTGGCGACCTACCCCGACGTCTACCTCACGACGGGTCTCGTCGCCGAGAACCACGCACGCGAGCACCGAATCGGACGCGACGCCCAGGATGCCTACGCGCTCGAGAGTCACCGACGCGCGCTGGCCGCGCAGGACGCCGGACGGTTCGTGGACGAGATCGTACCGGTGACGACGATGCGCATCGCCGCGACCGGAGCCACGGCGCTCGCACCTGAGGAGATGGTGGTCACGGCCGACGAAGGGCCGCGGCGCGACACGTCGATCGAGGCACTCGCGAAGCTGCGGCCGGCATTCCACGTCAAGGGGTCGGTCACCGCGGGCAACTCCTCGCAGATGAGCGACGGCGCTGCTGCGGTGCTGCTGACGACCGAGGCGCGCGCCCGGGCGCTCGGCCTTGCGCCCCTCGCCCGGCTCGTGGCCTACGCCACGGCCGGTGTCGAGCCCGAGCGTTTCGGGATCGGGCCGGTGCCTGCGGTCCGCAAGGTGCTCGCCCGTACTGGGCTGACGCTGGCCGACATCGACCTCATCGAGTTGAACGAGGCGTTTGCCAGCCAGGTGCTCGCGTGCGCGCACGACCTCGAGCTCGATCTCTCGAAGGTGAACGTCAACGGCGGCGCGATTGCGCTCGGCCACCCGCTGGGCTGCACCGGCGCGAAGCTCACGGCGACGCTGCTGCACGAACTGGCGCGCCGCAATGGCCGCTACGGCATCGTGACGATGTGCGTCGGCGGCGGCATGGGCGCGGCGGGTGTATTCGAACGACTCTAGGACAGTTCAGAGTTCACGGTTCACAATGCAGGGGCAAGGTCAGGCTTCATGTCGGTGTCGCACGTGCTCGTCGTTGCCGCGACCTCTCGTGAACTGGCCGCCTCTGGCGGCTGGCGCACGCTGCAGTGCGGTGTGGGTCCCGTCGAGGCCGCTGCGGCGACCGCCGAGGCCATTGCCGTGAACCGTCCGGCGGCAATCCTGCACGTGGGCATCGCCGGTGTGCGGCGGAGCCGGGCGCTCGCGCCGGCCACCCTCGTGGTAGGCACCGAAGCGCGCTACCACGACCTCGGCGTGTCCCCTGCGTGGGCACCGGGCGTGGTCGCGGCGTCGCCCGGACTGTTGGCCGCGATTGTTCGCGCATTCCCTGCGGCACCGCGGCTCGCCATCGGCACGAGCGGCCGGATTGGTGGCACGACCGACACCGACGTGGAGGCCATGGAGGGGTTCGCGGTGCTGCGGGCAGCGCAGCGCGCGGGTGTTCCGGCCATCGAGGTGCGCGCGATCTCCAACGAGATCGAGGAAGCCGATCGCGGCCGCTGGCACTTCGACGAGGCCTTTGCGGCCATCACGGCAGCCACACCCCGACTGGTGGAAGAGGTGGCCAGGTGCGTGAGCTGACCTTCGGCTACTCGCCGTGTCCCAACGACACGTTCGCCTTCCATGCGTTGACGCATGGACTGGTGGCGGCACCCTTCCGCATCCGCCCGGTGCTGCTGGACATCGAGGAGCTGAACCGCCGCGCACACACGGGCGAGTTCGATCTCACCAAGCTGAGCGTGGGCGCGTTTGCCGCGGTCGGCGACAGGTACCGCCTGCTGCGGAGTGGCGCCGCGTTGGGCCACGGCGTGGGCCCCCTGGTGGTGGCGCGGACGCCGATGACCCTCGACGAGGCGACGTCGGGCCGCGTGGCCATCCCGGGCATGGAAACGACGGCCTATCGCCTGTTGCGACTGGCCGCGCCTCGGCTCGCCGACGTCGTCGAGCTGCGCTACGACCGGATTCTCGGCGCCGTGGAGCGTGGCGACGTCGAGGCCGGGCTCATCATCCACGAGAGTCGGTTCACGTACGCCGATCATGGCCTCGTCAAGGTCGTCGACCTCGGCGACTGGTGGGAACGGGAGACGGGGCTGCCGGTGCCGTTGGCCGGCATCTGCGCGCGGCAGGACCTCGACGAGGCGACGTGCCAGGCCGCCGAGGTGGCCATCCGTGCGTCGGTGCAGTACGCCTTCGATCATCCCGAGGCCAGCCGGTCGTACGTGCGGGCGCACGCGCAGGAGATGTCGGAGGACGTGTGCGCGCAGCACATCGCGTTGTACGTGAACGCCCACAGCCTCGACATCGGCGACGAGGGCCTGCGGGCGATTGCGCGGCTGGTCGGCACGGATGATGCCTGATGC
>VFQN01000226.1_pt1 | contig 118015 bp, 106 predicted proteins | sample 3512371 | NCBI WGS metagenome assembly VFQN01 (sample SAMN10412370, study PRJNA504923) | tailings metagenome | isolation source: Replicate 2 from Balatoc abandoned mine | place: Philippines: Itogon, Benguet | collected 2017-08-28 | reverse complement strand
ATTTCTGGAACCCGCCGCATTTCGTTTCGCTGGTCGAGGTGATCCAGTCGGATGCAACCGACATCAAGTATGTCGAGCGCACCATGAAGCTGCTTGCGGATGCGGGGATGTCGCCGGTCCATGTGAAGCGAGACATTCCGGGCTTCATCGGCAATCGCCTGCAGCATGCGCTCAAGCGCGAAGCGATTGCGCTTGTCGCGAACGGCATCTGCGACGCCGAGACACTGGACAAGGTGGTGACCGAGGGTTTCGGCTCGCGGCTCGGCGTGCTCGGCCCTCTGGAACAATCCGACATGGTGGGCCTGAGCCTGACGCTCGACGCGCATCGTGTATTGATCGCCGATCTCGACCGGACGCCGGGTCCGCATCCCTTGCTTGAGGAGAAGGTCGCCGCCGGCACGACGGGCATGGCGGTCGGTGAGGGGTTCCGGCGCTGGACACCGGATCAGGCCGCCGCAGTCCGCAAGCGCTTCCAGGAGCATCTCGCGAGCGAGGCGCGCAAGCGCCGCGCGGCGCGCAAGGCGAAGGCGCAGGCCTGATGGCGCTCGATCCCAGCACATTGGCAATGCTGATCGACGGCGTTCGCCGCTTTGTTGAGAACGAATGCATGCCGCTGGAGCGCGAGATCGCCGAACGCGACGAGGTACCGCGGAGCCTGGTCGCGCAAATGCGTGAGCTCGGCCTGTTCGGTTTCGCGATTCCGGAGGAATACGGTGGCCTCGGCCTGAACATGGAAGAGGAGGTACTTCTGGTCTTCGAATTGTCGAAGACTTCGCCCGCGATCCGCTCGGTGGTCGGCACCAATAACGGCATCGGTGCGCAGGCACTGGTGCTTGCAGGAACCGAACAACAGAAACAGCGCTATCTGCCGCGCCTTGCAGCCGGCGAAATCATCAGCTCTTTCGCGTTGACGGAGCCTGAGGCCGGATCCGACGCCGCGTCGGTTCGCACCAGCGCGGCTCAGGACGGCAACAGTTTCATCCTGAACGGCACCAAGCGCTTCATTACCAATGGACCGCATGCAGGCCTATTCACCGTGTTCGCCCGCAGCGAAACGGAGAAGGCCGGGGCCGACGGAATTTCCGCTTTTCTGGTTGAGGCTCCATGCCCTGGACTGACCCGCGGCAAGCCCGAGCGCAAGATGGGCCAGCAGGGCGCGCATGTCTGTGACATTGTATTCGAGAATTGCCGCGTTGAATCCGCGGCGCTGCTTGGCGCTCGCGGTCAGGGCTTCCGGACCGCGATGCAGGTTCTTGATCGGGGGCGCCTGCATATTTCCGCCGTCTGCGTCGGTATTGCCGAGCGGCTGATCGCGGAAGGCGTCCGCTACGCGCTGGAGCGAAAGCAGTTCGGCCGGTCGATTGGGGAGTTTCAGCTCGTACAGGCGATGCTGGCGGATTCCCACGCAGAGGCGCTGGCGGCGCGTTGCATGGTGCTTGCAACCGCACGCAAGCGCGACCAGGGGGCACAGATCGGTCCGGAGGCGGCGTGCTGCAAGATGTTCGCGAGTGAAATGGTCGGTCGCGTTGCCGACCGCGTTGTGCAGATTTTCGGCGGCGCCGGTTACATCGCAGATTACGGCATTGAGCGGTTTTACCGCGACGTGCGGCTGTTCCGCCTTTATGAGGGCACCACTCAAATCCAGCAGCTCGTCATCGCGCGCCACATGCTGCAGGAGGCGCGCGCAGAGACAGCGTAAGACCTGCTGAAACAACGATAAGAGGATTGGGAAGGAGACGAAACATGACACTCAGAAATGCATTGAAATATGCCGCTCCGCTGCTGATCGGCGCTGCCGTGCTGACCCAGGACATCTCGGCATCGGCGCAGACCACCAAGCTCAAATTCAGCACGATGGAATCGCCGAACGATCCCTTCGTCGCCTGCTTCACCATGCCGCTTCTGAACGAACTGAAGGCTGCGAGCGGCGGCCGGATCGATTTCGAGACGTACATGGGCGGCACTGCATTTGCTCATCCGCTGAAGCAATATGAGCAGGTTGCGCAAGGTGTCATGGACATCTCGCAGGGCGTGCTGAGCTACACGCCGGGTCAGTTCGCGCTGACCGAAGTGGTGACCATGCCCTTCTTGGTCGAAGATGCGCGCGCCGCGTCGATCGCGGTAAACAAGCTGGCTCCAAAGCTGCTGGCCGACGAGTTCAAGGATATTCATCTCATGGCCGTACTGGTTACGCCGCCGCTTTATGTTCACATGCGCGGCGACGCCAAGAGTCTGGACGATCTTAAGGGCAAGCGGGTTCGCGCCACCGGCGTCGGTGCCACAAATCTGCTAAAAGGAATCGGGGCGACACCGGTCGCGATGCCGGCGCCAGCCGTCTATGAAAACCTGCAGAAGGGGGTGATCGACGGCGCGCTGGCGGAATTCACGGCGCTGCAGGCCTTCCGCATCGGCGAAGTCTCCAAGAGCCATCTGCTTGCCAATGTCAGCTCTGCGCTTCTCTTCATCGGCATGAACAAGGACAAGCTCGCTTCGCTGCCGAAGGACATCCAGGATGCCGTCCGCACCAAATTTTCCGGTCCGGCGGTTGGGGAACGCGCCGCCCAGTGCTGGCAGAAGCGTGGGCAGGAGGTCGCAGACACGCTCAAGTCGCAAGGGCATGTCTTTGTGAACTTCTCACCGGAGGACCGGGCGAAGGTTGCGCCAATCGCCAAGGCGGTAACCGACGATTACATCGCCGGACTCGAAGCCAAGGGAAAAAAGGCTCGCGCCTTCTACGACGCCGTGCAGAAGGAGATGTCGCTGGTCGGTAAGTCCGCAGGCAACTGACAGCGAGGGAAGTGCGGGGGGATATCGCGATGACTCCGATGACGATCGGCGTATTGGGTGTCGTCGGCCTGATGGTCATCGCGGCCCTCCGCGCGCCCATCGGACTTGCCCTGATCATTTCGGGCTTTGTTGGGCTGTGGGTGCTGCATGGCTCCAAGACCGCACTGTTTGTGCTCGCCAATGCGCCCATCACGGTGTTGTCGAGCTACACTCTCTCGGTGCTGCCCTTGTTCGTGCTGATGGGGACGGTGGCAGTGAAGGGAGGACTTGCGGAAGCTCTCTATCGCGCCGCTTATGCCTTAGTCGGCCACCGCCAGGGAGGTCTTGCTATCGCGAGTATCGTCGCCTGCGGCGGGTTCGGCTCGATATGCGGCTCGAGCGTCGCGACCGTGAGCACGTTGGGGCGCGTTTCGATCCCGGAAATGCTGCGCTACGGATATTCGAAGCAACTCGCCGCTGGCTCGCTCGCAGCCGGCGGAACCCTGGGCATCCTGATCCCCCCTTCGGTCGCCATGATCATCTACGCGATGGTGACGCAAACGTCGCTCGGCCGGCTGTTCGCGGCCGGCATCATTCCCGGCATTCTCGCGACGCTGCTTTACTGCCTCGCGACCAGCGCCTGGATGCGTTTCAACCCGAAGATGGGACCGGCGGGCGCAAAGACGCCATGGCCGGAACGATGGCGCTCGCTGCGCGGCGTCTGGGGCGTCGCGGCGCTGTTCGGCATCGTCATGGGCGGCATGTTCACCGGCTACTTCTCGCCGACCGAAGGGGCCTCGGTCGGAGCGTTCGGCGCGATCGTGCTTGGCTTCCTGCAACGCGAACTGACGATTCCGAAGCTGTTCGATGCTGTAGTCGAGGCGGTTCAGACCTCGGTCATGATCCTGTTCGCGGTCATCGGCATATCGGTTTTCGAGTATTTCCTGCAGGCCGCGCGTGTACCCCAGGGCGTGGAAGAACTCGTGCGCCAGCTCGGCTGGGGCGCGACCGGCACCATGATCGTGATCATAGCGGTGCTCATTCTCTTGGGCTGTTTCCTCGACTCCATCGCCATTTTGTTTATCGTCACCCCGGTGATCTTTCCGATCGTATCGGGCTTCGGCTACGACCCGATCTGGTTCGGCATCATCATGGTGATGGTCGTCGAGTTCGGGCTGATCACGCCGCCCTTCGGCATGAATGTGTTCGTGCTCACCAAGGTCGTACCAGGCATTACGACCGGCGAAGCCTTCAGCGGCGTCTATCCATATATCGCCGCAGATTTCGTGCGCATCGGGCTGCTGATGCTATTCCCCGCGATCGTGCTCTGGCTACCCAATCTTCTTTATGGAGTCGCGCCATGAAGCTCATTCGCAGAGCTTTTGCGAGACTCGATTTCGTCTTTGCAGTCGTCGCAGGGCTCGCGCTGCTCTACATGATGTCGATCACCGTCCTCGATATCATAGGGCGGTCGCTGGGACTGTTCACGATCGATTCCGGTGTCGAGCAGACAGAGTTGATGATGGTCACGCTCGGCTTTCTCGGGCTCGCGCGCTGCCTCAAGGTCGAAGGCAATATCGTGGTCGACGTCGCGACCTCGCATCTGCCAAGGGCGATCAATGCGCGTATCGATGCATTTTGGCTGGTGGTCACGGCGTTCGTACTTGCACTCCTCGCCTGGCTCGTGTGGAGCAACGGGGTCAAGCTCGACAATTCCGGCCAGCGCAGTGAATTGCTTGGCGTCTCGCCGCTCGTCAGCCACAGCATCGCGGTCACTGGCATGGTCGCCGCGATAATCGTCGCGCTGATAACCGCAGCCAGAACATTTGCCTGCGGCGGACAACCCGCCGGGAAAGACGAGACCATCGCATGAGCCGGCCAGTCATCATCACCTGCGCACTGACAGGCGGCGCCGAACTGTCCGGCAAGAATACCGCGGTGCCGGTCACGCCGCGCGAGCTCGCCGATTCTGCGATCGAGGCTGCCCGCGCGGGCGCTGCGATCGCCCATATTCATGTGCGCGACCCGCAGACGCGGCGCGCCAGTATGAAGCTCGAACTGTACCGCGAAGTGGTGGACCGGATCCGCCAGTCCGGTGTCGACATGCTGATCAATCTCACCACGGGGGCCGGCGCGTCATTCATTCCGGGTGGCGCAGAGCCGCTGATTCCCGATGCCCGGTCGAGCCTTGCGCACCCGGACACGCGCGTCGCCCATGTGCTGGCGCTCAAGCCGGATGTCTGCAGCCTCGATGTCGGCTCGATGAATTTCGGCGAAGTGGTGTTCGTCAACACCCCGGCGCATCTGCGCCATATGGCGCGCGCGATCCTTGACAACAATACCAAGCCGGAACTCGAAGTCTTCGAGCTCGGTCATATCCGGCTCGCCCGGCATTTGATTGACAGTGGATTGATCGCTTCGCCGCCGTTGTTCCAGATCTGCCTCGGTATTCCCTGGGGCGCGCCGGCGACGCCCGAAACGATGCTGGCGATGCGCGATCATCTCCCCAACGGAGCGGTCTGGGCGGCCTTCGGCATCGGCGCCGCGCAATTCCCGATGGTCGCGCAGGCCGTACTGCTCGGCGGCCATGTGCGGGTTGGCTTCGAGGACAATCTGTACCTCGCACGCGGTGTGCCGGCGCCGAGCAATGCGGCGCTGGTGGAGAAGGCCGTGCGCATCGTGCAGGAACTCGGAGAGCATCCGGCCACGCCAGAGGAAGCGCGACATCTACTAGGCGTGCCGAGCTTTCCGGTGGACTTCTCGACGGTGATCTCAGGTGAGACAATCTAGTTTTGTACCAAGCAGTGCGGAACCTATTTTCCATCGGCATTGTGTGTCCGCCGCTCCTTGCCGCCGCGGCGTCGGGCTCTTGCAGTGCCTGAGTATTCAGTAAAGATAGGTCGGTGCAGTTTTGTTCCAGCTATTCTCTGCTTTTGGCATGTCAGCCGATGCAACCGACTGCATGGCCCGCTTGTCCAGTTTGCCGGAGCTGCTTTTCGGTAGTTCATCATCCAGCACGCTGATGCGGCGCGGAAGCTTATAACCGGCGATCAACTGGCGAAAATGATCGATCAGTTGCTCGGCTCGATGTCGGAGCTCGCTCTCCGCGCGATCATGCGTGTACGATGTCGCCCAACGTACGCCCGACTCCCTGCTGCGGTTCTTGCGGTAAAATAGCTCTTCAGGCTATGGCGCTTCTGCATCAATAAGCGGTAAAGAAAGTTCTTTCGCCATGATCTGCCGAGGTCCGAGTTGCCGGTAACGGCAGGGTTGATGATCGCGAATTCTCAGCAGAGAGACGTCTTCTGGCCTTATTGTGGGCGACGAGATTGGTACGAAGATCCCTTGGCTGCCGTTTTGTTGTTACCGCGCCAACGTCAATCGGCTTTCAGACTGTCACGATGAGTCTGAAATCAAGCCAGCACGTCTGATGTTGTTCTCCGACTTCTAAGAAGCGGCAGGCCAAGCAGCGCCAGCACAAAAAGGCCGGTCAGCAATTTCAGATCGGAGGGTTGCATACCGAGTGCGAGCGCGAAGCTGACCACCTGATAATAGACTATGGCGCCCACCAGAGGCGCCGTGAGCTGCCGTGCGAGTGTTTGCCGGCCGATCAACTGCTCGCCGACAATGAGGGAGGCGAGGCCGTTGACCAGAACCCCGAATCCCATATTCACGTCGGCAAAGCTCTGGTTCTGCGCGAGGATCGATCCGCCAAGCGCGCTCAGCCCCCCGGCGATCCCGATACCCAGCACGACATAATAGGAAATCGAAAGACCCTGGGCCCGCGCCATGCTTTGGGATGCGCCGACAGCGCGCAGCGCCAGCCCCATCTGTGTCTTCAGGAAACAATAGAGAGCTGCCGTACAGATGACCGCGATGACACTCACAAAGATGATGCGCGCCGCAAGAGAGCCCGACAAGCCGCCGAGCAGGATCGAGAACAGGTCATCATAGGTGAACATCGGGATGTTTGGCTTGCCCATGATACGGATGTCGATGCTGTAAAGCATGGTCACGACCAGAATGCCGCACAGCAGCGTATTCAGGCGGAAGATACGGTGGATCAGCGCGGTCGTCGCGCCGGCGGCAAAGCCGGCTGCGATCGCAAGCGCTGTTGCCGACATCGGGTCGGCACCGGCGGCAAGGATCGCCGCGGTGACGCTTGCACCGAGCGGAAACGAACCTTCCGCGGTGAGGTCCGGGAACGACAGCAGACGGAACGGAATCATGATGCCGAGTGCAACGAAGGCGTAGATCGCTCCCTGCAGCAGCGTGACTGGGATGAGATTGTAATAGGCCTGAAGGATCGTCATGGCGTCAGCCCAGAACCATGCGGTCACTGGTGATGTGGAATCGCTTGATGAGATGCTCGATCGTCAGGGTAGCCTTTTCGGCGCCTTCGGCCTGATAGACGATGCGGCCCGCCATCATCATGATCAGCCGGTTTCCGAATTCGATCGCATGCTGCATGTTGTGCGTGACCATGAGCGCGGTGAGTTTCTCGCTCGCCACGGCTCTCACCGTTTCCTGCATGACAAGATCCGCCGTCTTCGGATCGAGCGCAGCGCAATGCTCGTCCAGCAGCAACAGCTTGGGCGAGGTGAGTACCGCCATAGCAAGCGCGAGCGATTGCCGCTGCCCGCCGGAAAGCGACCCGACTTTCTGATCGAGCCGGCTTTCCAATCCCAATCCGAGTGCAGCGACACGGTCCTGGTAGCGCCTGCGGCTTTCCACATTCAGCCCCCAGCGCAGTCCGCTCCGTTTGCCGCGCCGCTCGGCGATGGAGAGGTTCTCCGCGACAGTCAGTGTACCGGCCGTGCCGGCCAGAGGATCCTGAAAGACGCGCGCGATCCATGCAGCGCGGATATGCGTCGGCTTGCGAGTCACGTCCGCGTCGTCGATGAAGACCGTGCCTTCGTCCGGGATGACCTCGCCGGCAATAGAGTTGAGCAGGGTAGACTTGCCTGCGCCGTTGCCGCCGATCACGACCGCGAAGTCACCGGGTCGAAGCGTAAGGGATACGCCGTCCAGCGCCGCGCGCCGGTCCGGCGTTCCCTGATGAAACGTCTTGCGCAGCCCATCGAGCGTAAGCATCGAAGGAGCGATGGGCTGCGGCTGCGTCATTCAATCACGCATTTGCAGTCGGCGAGGGAGGCCGGCAGCGACTTGCCGGTCTGCTTCAGCCGCCGCCCGCTGATAACGGGCGTGTGGTCTTCGGCGGTAGGCTTGTAGTTCGGCAGCTCCGAGGGCTTCTTGCCGCTCAGGATATCAGCCGCGCGCAGGCCAGCCTGATAGCCGACCTTGTTCCAGGACACCGACATCGCCGCGAGCACGACGTGATCCTGCGCGCCCTGCGGCGACGAAGAGATGACCGGGACTTTCATGCGATCAGCCGTGGACGCGATCGCGGGCAGAGCCGGCATCAGCAGACTCGACGGAATGGCATAGATGAAGTCGACGCCTTCGAGCGCAGCGGCGCGCTGCCCGATGTCGCCGATCGAGTCGACGGCGATTGCCTTGAACTCGATGCCCGCGGCCTTGGCGGCGGCTTCCGCCAGGTTCTTGTTGGCAACGTCGTTGGCGTCGCCGGGATTATAGAGCATGCCGAATGACTTCACACTGCCCAGCAGCTTGCGTGCAAAGTCGAACACGGCCTCGAAAGACTGCATGTTCGAGGCGCCGACGAAGCGCGCCGAACCATGCTGCCAGTCCGGAACGAGGCCTGCCGCCACCGGATCAGTCACCGGGGCGAACACGATCGGGATCGATTGATCCCGCACGATCTTCACTGCGGCCTGGGTCATTGGTGTCGTGACTGTCAGCATCACGTCGGGCTTGCCGGCTTCGAGCTTGCTGAGCACCTGCGGCACCAATGACGGGTCGAAATTGCAGTGGCTATAGTCGTAGGTCACGTTCTTGCCGTCGACGAAACCCTTGTCCGCCAGCGCCTGCTTGAAGCCGGCGATCACCTGCTCGAGCGAACCGTGCGGTCCGAAATTGGCGATCGCGACCTTCTTGGTTTGTGCGAGGGCGCTGGTACTGGCCAGCGCGGCCGCGCCGAACAGGAATGCGAGCGTCAGGGTGGTCTTGCGCATTGTGGTTCTCCAAGCCGGACGGATGAATGATGCCATAAGGTCGTGTCCTCGGATCAGACGAAGTCCAGCGCCTGCAGGTTTCCGGTCGCCTTCTGTACCGAGCGCAGGGTGGACTGAAACATTTCGGTGCCGGACACGCCGATCGCGGGCTGGCGTTTTATGGTCTGCAGATACGAGCCGTCAGTACCGAAGGCTTCGACTTCTGCGACGGCGTGATCGAGCCGCGGATCGGCCACAAGCCGCGCCCGGCAGCGGTCAAGCCCAATGGTCGCGAGTGCGCAGGTGACCATGGTGTTGACGTTTCGCGGATAGTCTTTGGCGATCCCACGTACCGGACCGTCAAACAAGACGAGCTCCTCGACGATGCTCTCCGCGCTGCGTCCGGTGCGGCTGAGGTCGAGATTTTTCGGGTGCTTGCGAAATGTAACGGTCACGTCGCGCCACATGTGGCGCCACGAGAACAGGCCGTCCATTCCGACCAGCGCGCCACGCGGCAGTAGCAGCCGGTGCCCGCTCGCGCGCGCGGCTGCGATCAGAGCCTCGCGGACCGCGTCGTCGGCCAGCGCCGTCACCGACAGCGGCATGTAATCGCAGAGCGACAGGAAAGCGGCGCCGAAATCGATGCTGATGTCGGGATGCGAGCATTCGACGATCAGGTCCGGACGATAGTCAGCAGCGCGGGACAGGTCGTGCAGGATCAGGCCGGCAGGCACATCCTCGAGTTTCCCGGCGCTGCGGTTGAAAACGAACGCCGTCTCGAGGCCGTCAATCTCGTGCGTCTCGATGGCGCGATAGAGTGCAGCGCCGATAAAGCCGAAACCGACAATGCCAATCCGTTTCATGCGCAGGTCCGGCGCCATCCGATAGGTGATGAGCAGGCTAGCGCGGATCGAAAAAATTTTCTATATAGAAAATTATCGCAATAGCGGAGAAATTGGGCATGGCCGCTTCCGCCGCAATCACGCGGGCCATGGTGCAGGAAATGGACAGCGGCGACCCGTTGCGGTCGTTTCGCGATGCGTTCGTGATTCCCGAGGGCGTCATCTATCTGGACGGCAATTCGCTTGGCCTTTTGCCGAAATCGGCATCGCGTCGTGCGCGCCAGACGATCGAAAGCGAATGGGGCGGCTCGGCGATTTCAGGCTGGAACGACCATCACTGGATCGATCTGCCGCAACGGGTGGGCGCCAGGATTGCCCCCTTGGTCGGAGCCGAGGCTGATGAAGTCGTCGCCTGCGACTCCACCTCGGTCAATCTGTTCAAGGTGCTTGCGGCTGCGCTGTCGTTGCGCCCCGGCCGCCGGACCATCGTGACTAATCTGAGCAACTTCCCGACTGATCTCTATATCGCCGAAGGGCTCGCGGCATTCGTAGGGGAGGGTTGCGAAATCCGGTACGCTGAACCGTCCGAGGTCGCTGCTGCCCTCGATGACACGGTCGCCGCGGTCAGCTTCACGCATGTCGATTACAAGTCTTGCCGGATCGAGGACATGGCCGGTGTGACGGCGCAGGTTCACAAAGCCGGTGCGCTCGCGATCTGGGATCTGTGCCACAGTGCGGGCGCGATTCCGGTTGCGCTTAATGACGCGGGAGCCGACTTCGCGGTCGGCTGCGGCTACAAGTATCTGAATGGCGGTCCGGGTGCGCCGGCCTTTCTGTTCGCCGCGCGCCGCCATCACGCAACGATGGCGCAACCCCTCTCAGGCTGGATGGGACATGCGACGCCGTTCACGTTCGATCATCGTTATCAGCCGGCGCCCGGCATCAGGCGAATGCTGAGCGGCACGCCGCCGGTGGTCGCACTATCAATCCTGGACGAGTCTGTGGCGTTGATGCGCGAAGCGGGCATCGAATCGCTGCGTGACAAGGGCCGGCGGATGATCGCGCTGATGATCGACTTGATCTCGCGTCAATGCGCGGGACGCGGCCTTGAGATAGCGACGCCGGATAACGAGACGGTGCGCGGAAATCATGCGATCTACCGGCACCCGGAGGCGTACCCCATCGTACAGGCGCTGAAGGCGCGGGGCGTGGTCGGGGATTTCCGCAGCCCGGACTGCATTCGGCTCGGGATCGCCCCGATCTATCTGTCCTACGAAAATATCTGGGACGCGGTGCAGCACCTGCGCGAAGTGATGGATAATCGCGAGTGGGAGCGCGACTCTTTTCGCGTGCGCGCCGCGGTCACCTGAGGAAACACGGTTACCTGAGGAAGCACAATGACGGCGCCTCTGCAGATATTGCGCGAGAACGGCAGCGTGGAGATTCCCGCGAGCACACTCGGCCTGCGCCTGTCCGAGATCCGGCGCAGCCGCGACCTCACGCTGAAGGAGTTAAGTGCCCGCACCGGCATTCCGGTGTCGACGTTGTCGAAGGTGCAGAATAATCAGGCGACGCTGTCATACGAGAACCTCGTCAAACTGTCGGTCGGGCTTGATGTCGATGTCGGCGAATTCTTCCGTCACCATTCCAGCGAATTGCGAACCACGCGCCGCACCATCGAACGCAAGGATCAGGGCCGACGCGGCCAGAGCGAGCGCTACGCGTTCGAAATCCTGGCGACCGAACTGGCGCGCAAACGCATGGTGCCGGGCATTCTTACCGTCTCGGCAACCTCGCTTGAGGAGATCGGTGGTCTCAGTCAGCACGAAGGAGAGGAATTCATCTACGTGCTGGCCGGTACGCTGCGCCTTTATACCGAGTTCTACGAGCCTGCCACCCTCAAGGCCGGCGACAGCGCCTATATCGACAGCACCATGGGCCACGCCTATGTCGCCGTACGCAAGGGCAAGGAGGCTCCGGCGCGTATTCTTGCGGTCTGCTCGCACACGACCTGAACCTTTCTCAGATTTGGCCCAGTTTATATTTGAGCGGTGCAACGCCAGAGCGCATGGCCAACGATGTCGGAACACTCGGTAATCCGCATCCGGCTTGTCGAAAATCCTTCAGGAAATATCGCACCTTCGACTTATCAAAAATGGTATGAGCGCGATCCAACAAATCATTTGATTATTTCTAACGTAAGTCGGCACAATTGACCTGCATCACAAACGCGACCGCATGTGGCCCGGTACGAGTCGCGAAGCGGTGATGCCTCGAAAGCGAACAGGGCTGCGGTAGCGGCTGATATTCGATTTTTGGGACCGGAGGACGTTTCCAAGAAGGGCTGCAATTGATAGCGCTCTTAAGGAGATTCCGGTGTCACGTTTCACTCTCAGCCGTCGTCAATTGATCAAGTCTGCAACTGCAACCGCTGGTGCTTTCTCTCTCGGTATGCCCGCGATCGCGCAGACGAGGGCCGTGAAAGTCGGTTTGCTGCTGACGTTTTCCGGCCCGTTCGCCAGCACGGGCGACTTGGGCGACAAGGCTGTCAGGCTGTACGAGAAGCTGCATGGCGATCCGGCACCCGGCGTCAAGCTCGAGATCCTGCGGCGCGACGAAACCGGAGCCAACCCGGATACGGCAAAGCGTCTGGCGCAGGAATTGATTGTCCGTGACAAGGTCAATTTGCTCATGGGAGTCCAGTGGACGCCCAACGCGGCTGCGATCGCGCCGCTGTGCAGCGAGGCCAAGATGCCCTTGATCCTGTCCAACGCGGCAGGCGCCAATATCACCCGCTTGTCCCCGTATATAGCAAGGACGTCGTTCACGATCTGGCAGATGGGCTACCCGATGGGTGTGTGGGCCGCGAAGAATGGCTTCAAGAAAGCCTATACCGCGGTCGCGGACTACACTCCCGGTCACGATGGTGAGCAAGGCTTTATCAAGGGGTTCAAAGACAGCGGCGGCGAGATCATCGGCTCCGTCCGCATGCCGCTGCAGAATCCGGATTTCGTCCCGTTCCTGCTGCGGATCAAGGATGCCAAACCGGATTGTCTCTTCGTCTTCAGTCCCGGTGGCCCGCAGGCGACGGCCTTTGTCAAAGGTTTCTCCAACCTGAAGCTCAAGGACGCCGGGATTCAGCTCATGGGAACCGGTGACCTTGTGAGCGAAGAGGAATTGCCAAACATGGGAGATGCGGTCATCGGTACCTTGTCCGCTGCGCAGTATTCGGCGGCGGGCAAGCGTCCCGAGAATGAAATGTTCGTTTCGGAATGGAAGAAGGCGTATGGTGCGGATAGCCTGCCGAACACATTTTCGATCGGTGCTTGGGACGCGACGGCCGCCGCATACCACGTCATCAAGAACCAGCCGGGCGGCATCGACCCGGAAAAAACCATGGCGCTCCTGAAAGGCTGGACCTCGGCCTCGCCCCGCGGGCCGATCATGATCGATCCGGTGGAGCGCGATATCGTTCAGAACGTTTATATCCGGCGCACGGAGAAAGTCGGCAACGGATATGTCAGCACCGAGTTCGAAACGGTGCCAATGGTGAAGGATCCTTGGAAACAAGCGAACCCGCCCAAGTGATGCGGCGAGCGAGATGATCGAAGCTCTCACGTTGCGCATTCGAATGGCGTTTGCCGGCCATCTTTCGACATTCGACACTTGTCTCGATCCGGAATGACCGAATGAACGAGATTGCCGTTCAGGCCGTTGGCGTGCTCATGCACGGCCTGACCTACGGGATGGTGCTGTTTCTGATCTCGGTCGGACTGTCGATCACCATGGGTTTGATGGGCTTTGTCAATCTCGCCCATGGTGCTTTCGCCATGATGGGCGGCTACGTCGCTGTGACATTGATGTTGCACGCCGGCATTGGATACCCGCTCGCGATTTTTATCTCGATGATGGTGATCGCGGCTGTCAGCGTCGTGCTGGAGCGTACGCTTTACGCGAGGCTCTACGACACGCCGGAATTGCGGCAGGTGTTGATGACGATCGGACTTGTTTTCGTCGCATCCGCCATCGCGCGTTATTTCTGGGGGCCGTTGCCACAACCGCTGCAGCTTCCGTCCTATCTATCGGGTTCTGTGCAACTCGGCAGCCTGTCCTTTCCGGTCTATCGGCTGGTCCTGATCGCGGTCGGCATTCTCGGAGCGCTGGTACTCTGGCTGGGGCTCGAGCGCACGCTGCTCGGCGCGAAAATCAGGGCCGCGGTCGACAACCGGCGCATGGCGGAATCGGTTGGCATCGACTCCCATCTGCTTTTCACGGTGACATTCGCGATCGGCAGCGCGCTTGCGGCGATGGGTGGGGGTCTTGGTGCCGACCTGCTCGCGATCAATCCTGCATATGGGGAGGAATACCTCGTCTATTTCATGATCGTGGTTTCCGTCGGAGGTCTTGGCACGATCCGCGGCCCCTTTCTCGCGGCGGCCATGCTGGGTGTGCTCGATACCGCGGCGAAATATCTGGTGCCGCAATCCGGCGCCGTTTTCATTTTTGTGGCGACCTTCGTGATTCTGTTCTGGCGTCCGCAAGGTTTGCTCGGACGGGTGGGACTGGTCCGGTGAAGGAGCCGTCGTCAAACGCCGTGCTGGCGCCAAGCGCTTTGCGGGCCATCCACGCACATTTGCCGTTCTTTGCGATCGTTCCCTGGGTCATCATCGCCGCAGTGTATGTGATGTTGCCTGAGTATCTGGCGCTTGGAACTCAGGTCATGGTCATGATCCTGTTCGCGCTTTCGCTTGATCTGATCGTTGGCTATGTCGGGCTCGTGTCCCTTGGCCACGCTGCGCTGTTCGGAGCCGGCGCTTATGCGGCCGGCTTGCTTGCGGTGCACACCGCGCTGGATCCGATTGTGGGTTTGTTCGCTGGCGGGATTGCCGGAGCGCTGCTCGGTCTGGCGAGCGGCGCTCTGATTTTGCGGACGAGCGGCCTGACCTTCCTGATGCTGACATTGTCAGTGGTGTTTATGCTGCACGAGATCGCAAACCGCGCGGTCTTCGTTACAGGCGGCGATGACGGTCTGCAGGGCATGACCGTGAGGCCGATCCTGGGGATGTGGCGCTTCGATATGTTCGGCCACACAGCGTATGTTTACGCGGCCGTTGTTCTGTTCGTCTCCTGGCTTGCGTTGACATTCCTCGTCGGTACGCCATTCGGGCGCTCCCTTGTTGGTATCCGCGAGAATGCGATCCGGATGCGCTCGATCGGCGCTCCGGTCTTTCGTCGCTTGCTGGCCGCATATTCGATTTCTGCAGGCTTTGCAGGAATCGCCGGAGCGTTGTCGGCTCAGACGACGCAATTCGTGGCGCTGAAGTCCATCAGCTTCTCGTTGTCTGCCGAAGTCCTGGTGATGCTGATTCTTGGCGGTGTAGGGCGGCTCTACGGAGCATTCATCGGGCCTGCCCTCTATATGGTGGCTCAGGACGTGATCGCGAAAAACGATCCGGTATTCTGGACGTTCTGGATCGGCGTCATTCTGCTGGTCGTGACCATTGCTGGCAGCAACGGTGTGGTCGGTGTCGCCGAGAGCGTGTTGAGAGGCCTGCGCAGAAAGAAGCGCGGTTCCGACGCATGAACGCAAGCGCAGGCGACATCATCCTCTCTACAGAGGGGCTTACCAAATCGTTTGGAGGCGTTCAGGTCGCACGTGATATCGATTTTCATCTCAAAAGAGGCGCGCGCCGCGCGCTGATCGGACCGAACGGCGCTGGGAAGACCACATTCATCAATCTTTTGACCGGGCGGCTCACGCCGGATGCTGGCGCTGTTTTCTTTGACGCTCAGAATATCACCGCCCTCCCACCTGAAGCGCGTGTCAAGCGCGGGATTGCCCGGACCTTTCAGATCAACAGCCAGTTTCGTTCACTTACGGTGCTGGAAAATGTCTGCCTCGCAGCTGCCGAGCACGATGACATGGGCCATTGCTGGTGGCGGCCCAGCTACCCCTCACATATCGTCGATGAGTGTGCTGCGCTGCTGCGGCAGGTTGGCCTTATCGCGTATGCAGGATCCATTGTTGCAGAGCTGCCCTACGGCCATCAACGGATACTCGAAATTGCCATGGCGCTGGCGCTGAAGCCGACGGTGCTGTTGCTGGATGAGCCCGCGGCCGGCGTGCCGTCCGGCGACACTCACCTTATTCTCGATTTGATCGACGACCTGTCGCAGGACATCGCGGTGTTGCTGATCGAGCACGACATGAAGGTGGTCTTTCGCGTCGCCACCGAAATCACGGTTCTCGTCCAGGGCGCCGTTCTGATGACGGGTTCGCCTGAGCTTATCGAAAACGACGCGCGCGTCCGAGAAATCTATCTGGGGGCCCGCCGTGGATGAGGCTCTCCGCATTGAGGATCTGACGGCCGGCTATGCCGGGACGGTCATTATCGAAGAGATCGATGTCACCGCGCGGGCCGGCGAAACGCTGGCTGTGCTCGGTCGGAATGGTGTCGGCAAGACAACGCTTCTTGCAACAATTGCGGGGCATACGCAGCGTTATCGCGGAAAGATCCGGCTTGGAGATGTTGACTTGACGCCCCTGCCGCCGCACAAGCGCGCCCGCGCGCGGGTCGGCTATGTGCCACAGGAGCGGGAGATATTTCCGTCCCTGACGGTTCTCGAAAATATGCAAGTCGCCCGACTGTCCGGGGATCCGGATATGAAGGAGGAGATGCTCGATCTGTTTCCGAGCCTCAAGGCACGGTTGCACAACTACGGCAATCAATTGTCCGGTGGTGAACAGCAGATGCTTGCAATGGCGCGGGCCTTGATGGCGCGGCCGAATCTGCTGCTGCTGGACGAGCCGTTGGAGGGGCTCGCTCCCGTGATCGTGGATCAGCTCATAGCAGCGATCGAGCGGTTGCGGGCGGCATCGCGCGTTTGCGTTCTGCTGGTCGAGCAGCACGCGGAAATCGCCCTTGAATGTTCCGACAGCGTTATTGTCCTCGATCGCGGCAAGATCGTATTTCGCGGCGAAAGCCGCTCGCTACGAAACGACGCGTCCACGCTTGAGCGGTTGCTTGGGGTTCATTAGTCGCGGGGGTGAATCGTACAAAGAACCGTGAGTTTTCGCCGCGTGGCGTCTTCAAGACGCCCGATGTTTTGACCCACCTATTTGGCGTCGCGGGGCGCGATGCGACGTCGCGATCTTACGCGCTACTTCGCGCAGGGCGTCAGCCAGTTTTCCGACTGCAGGAGACAACGCGCGGTTCCGCATATGGGCCATCATGAAAGGAGAGGGGCCCGGCATCGGGGGGACGGAGAGGATCTTGATCTGCTTCGCTTCCTGCAGGTGGCGAGCGATGTCTTCTGACAGGACCCAAAGCAGAGTTCGGCGGTTCAACAGGCCCACATTGGTTTGAATCGATGACGACTCGATTACGCATTCAAGAGGCCACATCTTCTCGCGGCGGAATACTGCCTCGATCCCCGTCCGCATCGGCGTTCCCGCCTCCGGCAATATCCATGGCTGCTGTATGACGTGCTGCCATTTCAGATTGCGACGCGAGGCCAGAGGATGGTCAGGACCGCAGATAACAGTCATCGCAGGGTCGTACAGGTCTTCTATCGCGAGGTCTGAATGCGATCCCAAATTCTCGATGCGGCCAACCAACAAATCGATTTTGCCCTCTCGCAACTTCGTCACAAGCTCATCCATCGGAGCTTCCTGAACGGTTACGGATGCATGTGTCGCGGATTTCAGAGCAAGATCAATCGCCGACGGAATCAAGACGTAGCAAGAGGCTACGCCGCATCCGATTGAAACCTGGCCGGTTAATCCTTCATCGATCGCGCTCAGCTCCTTGTCGATCCGGTCGATGTCGGCAACTATGGTGCTGGCGCGCTGCAGCAGCGTCTTGCCGGCCGCTGTTGGTCGCAAGGTGCGGCCGGAACGTTCGAACAACTGAATTCCCAGTTCGTCGGCCAGCGTTCGAAGCAGACGGGACGCGGCCGGTTGCGTGATGTGCATGGCCCTGGCAGCCGAAACGAGAGTGGCCGAGTTGTTGATGGCGGCCAGCAGTTCGAGTTGTGAGAGACGGACTACGCGCCGAAGGCGTGTCCGTCGCAGTTTGGGAAAATTCAATAAATCTTCCTCATTTAGGTATATGTCACGATGAATAAATCACCGATTTGTTCATCGTTCAATGGGCTATATACGGCCTGCACATTTGTGCGGCACGGACTGACTGCTCAACGCATTTGATCGAACAGATGCGGGATGCGTGCAATGATCTGCATGTGATCGTGGCCCGGCTCCAGATGCGAGCGCACATCCATGCCTCGCCGTTTCAGGAGTGATTCGAACGCGTCGGTTTGTTCCGCGAAGCCTTTTGGTTCTGCTCCGCCGACGACGAGCCTAACTTTCAATGTTGGGGGATATGACAATTCGATCGGACTGAAATCGCGCGCGGTCTCATCATTGAGCTTCAACCATCCGTTGGGCGGTAGATCCATCAACGGCCGCAAGTCGAAAATACCGCTGACGGAAAGCACCGACGTGACCACATCGGAAGGGACTGAAATCCGTGCCAGCGCTTCGTTTGAGCAGACGCAGGCGGCCAGATGTCCTCCTGCGGAGTTTCCGGTGATCACCAGCGATCTCGGCTTGCGACCCTGATCCACGAACATTTTGTAGACATAACCAACGGCGCGTTCGGCGCTGGCGACGATATCCGGTAATGACGCTTGCGGCGCGAGTGGGTATTCCACGTTGACGAAGTGATATCCAAGCTGGAGGAATTCCTCTGCCAGAAATGCGCGTCCTTCCTTGCGGCCCGAGCGCCACCAGCCGCCATGGAAATAGATGACTATGCGATCGCTGCCGTCCTCGGGAGACGCGATGTCGAGCCGTTCATCGGGATGTTCGCCGTAGTTGAGATCGCGCTGCCAGGTCGTGCGCGCGAAAGTCGCCTCGCTCAGTTTGTTGTAAACCGAAAGCGCGCGCTCGAAGGCCTCGACGTCGGCTTCAATATCGTAATCGGTGAAGCTCTTCGGTATGTCCATCGTTTAGGTCCAGTGCTCGGCCGAGTTGCGTAAGCGTTATAGCGCGCAGAGAAGTGATGATTTTGCTGTGCGGGTCTGGATCGTGGCGGCGCCAGCGCATAGATTGAGTTCGCCGAAGTCAGGGACGTGACCCATGAACGCAAAGCCGTTTATCGAAATCTACACCTCGCGATATTGCCCCTATTGCAAGGCTGCAAAGCTTCTGCTTGCGCGCAAGAAAATGCCTTTCAAGGAGATCGATATCGCAGCGAATGGCGAACGTCTAGAAGAGATGGTGTCACGCTCAGGCGGTTCGGCAACCGTGCCGCAGATTTTTGTCGATGGCCGGTATATTGGCGACGGCCGCACGGTCGAGATGCTCGAGCAGCGCGGCGAACTGGACGTTGAGCTGGGTCTTGTCGGCTCGAATTGACTGCTGAGCGCGGCACTGCCGGGCGCCTGCGCAGTCAACATTCCAATAGTGGTATGGATCACGGTCAAATTATCATTTGATTATTCTCATTCCAGAGATGAAAAATAGCGTCTCTTGACGTGCCATCATCTCGGAATCGTAATCGGTGGGCTTTATCGAAAAGTTCGGTCTCTGGACCGACGAACATCGTCGTTTGGCGCAGGATCTCAAGGAGCGCCTCGAGAAGGGTGCTCTTAAACTCGTACGCGTGGTCTGGGCGGACTCGCACGGCATCGCTCGAGCCAAGACGCTGACCTTGCCGGCCTTTCTTGGGGCGCTGGAGAGCGGTTTTAATATCAACGTGGCAACCACGACACTGGATGCTTCCGGTGCGCGCGTCTTCTCGTCGTTCGTCCGCGGCGGCGGAATGGGGCTGGAAGAAATGACCGGCTCGCCGAATCTTGTCGTGGTTCCGGACCCGCGCACGTTTCGCGTCCTGCCCTGGGAGCCCAACGTCGGCTGGATCCTGTGCGACGAATACTTTGTCGATGGCCGCCCGTTTCATTTCTCGACGCGTCAATTGCTTCGCAAACAACTTCAGAGCCTCGAAAGTCTCGGTTTGCGCAGCGTCGTCGGTCTCGAGATCGAATGGTATCTGGCCCGCAATGCCGAGCCCCAATTGTCGTTCGAGCATGTCGGGCGGCCGGGTTTGCGCGGGCGTGCCGTCAATGTCATTCCGGCGGAGCCTGGCTTCTCGCTGCATTCTGAAAGCAACCTCGATCAGATTTATGATGCCGTGACCGCGGTCGCGGACGCATGCGAACACCTCAATCTACCTTTGCGCTCGATCGAGAACGAGTGGGGACCGGGGCAACTCGAATGCACTTTTGCGCCGCGTGATGCCTTGGAGACTGCCGATAACGTGATCCTGTTCCGCTCGGCGGTCCGTCAGATCGCGAGGCGTCTCGGTTACGTCGCCACCTTCATGACGCGTCCGATGCTGAAGAACTATTATTCGAGCGGATGGCATCTGCACCAGTCGCTGGTGGATATCAAAACCGGAAAGAACACGTTTATCCCCTCGCAACCCGGCGAGCCGCTTTCGGAGACCGGAAGCCACTATCTCGGTGGGTTGCTGAAACATGGCCTCGACGGGCTCGTCTTCGCGAGCCCGACCGTGAACGGTTACAGGCGCTTCCGTGCCAATTCCCTGGCGCCTGATCGTCTCGCATGGGGCACTGATCATCGCGGCGCGATGCTCCGGGTTCTCAGCGGCGCGGGGGATCCGGCGTCCCGTATCGAGAACCGCGTGGGCGAGCCGTCCGCCAATCCCTATCTGTATATCGCCTCGCAGCTCGTGGCCGGCATGGATGGCATCGCGAACCGCAGAAGCCCCGGTTTACCCGACACCGATCCGTACGCGACCGACCATCCGATGCTCTCGAAGAGTCTTTCGATCGCGTTGGGAAATCTTGAGAAATCGGAGCTTTACCGCTCTGCGTTCGGTGAGCTCTTTATCGATTACTACGTCAAGCTCAAGCGCACGGAATTCGGACGCTTCGAAGCGTTTCTCAAGGAAGCCGGGCACTCGGACGACGGCGAGACGACCACGGCATGGGAACACGACGAGTATTTCGACAATTTCTGATCGCCCAGCGCCTTTGGTGTGACTGGATAGAAGACAAGGACGACTCGCATGACCATCGAGCGCATGAAGGTAAACCATCGCCTCCGGAACGCGCCCTTGTATGACTGGGACGAACTCGTCCAGGAAGATCGCGTCCACCGGCTGATCTACACCGACCCCGCGGTATTCGACGCCGAAATGACCCACATCTTCGGCGGCACCTGGGTCTATCTCGCGCACGAAAGCCAGATTCCGAACCCGAATGATTTCATCACGGCCAAGCTCGGATTGCGCCCGCTGATCATGACGCGCGACGAGCACGGGACGATCCGGGCTCTGTACAATCGCTGCACGCATCGCGGAACGACACTGTGCCGCTGGGATCGCGGTAACAGTCGGTCTTTCCAGTGTCCGTATCACGGTTGGAATTTCGCCAATACCGGGAAGCTGCGCGGTGTTCCATGGGCCGACGGCTATGCCGAGAAGCTCGTCAAGGATCCGAAATTCAATCTGGCACAAGTGCCTCGTGTCGAATCCTACCGCGGGTTCATCTTCGGAACGCTGAACCTCGATGCGCCTCCATTGAGCGACTATCTCGGCCCGATCCGGAAGCCGATCGATCAATGGCTCGATCGCAATCCGGGCGGGAAGATCATCGTCTGCGAAGCGAACCGGATGAAATACAAGGGCAACTGGAAGCTCGCCTACGATAATTCCGGCGACGGCTACCATGTCGTGTACTCGCACCGTTCGCTACTCGAGACCGAGAATCGGTTCAGGGACGAAGATACCTCGAAAGGCATGTCGTACTATCAGACGTCCAATCCGGATTCTTTGCCGATGTACATCCAGTACATGGGCAACGGGCATCACTTCAAGGATAAGCGCCCCAACCTGCAAAGCAGACCTGGAGGGCTGTGGGCCATCGAGTCGCTGCATCCTGGCATGGAGCATGTGCAGGAGAAGCTGCGTCAGCGCTACGGCGAGCGCGCGGAGTCGATGCTCGATCTCGCCGGTTCTGAACCCGTCAATATCAACGTCTTTCCAAATCTGTCCCTGCTCGGCAACCACATCCAGGTGTTTCAACCGGTCTCGACGGATGAAACCGACGCGATCTGGTACGGGACAATGATCGAGGATGTCGACGGCTCGCTCGGCGAGGACGTGTTGAACGACATCAACGCGCTGCGGATGCGCACGCAGGAGGGATTTCCGAACTTCGGCGAAGTCGACGACATTACGAACTTCGAGCAGATCCAGCGCGGCATGGCATGCCTGGAAGACGAATGGGTCTACATGCACCGGGGGCTTGGCATTCCGGACCGCATCCATACGCTGGAAGACGGAACCATCAAGGGGCCCGCGACCGACGAGCTTTTCATGCGCGAATATATCCGCGAATGGAAAAGGCTCATGAAGCAAGAGCCGAATATCGCAATCGAGCGGGGGATTACGGCATGAATGTCAGAAACGCGGATCCCTCGCGCTACTCTTATTACGTAACCGACGAAGCCTACGGCGAACTGGTCGAGGACTTCCTCGATTGGCAATCCGAAGACCGTTCCATTGAGGATGTCGCTGAACGCGACATGTTCCGGCGCATGGTCGAACGCGAGGCGCGTATTCTGGACCGCTTGTTGCTCGATGATTGGCTTCAGCTTTATGCGCCCGAGTGCTTCTATTGGGTGCCGTCCACACCGAATGGCGGCGACCCGCGGCGCGAGATCGCCGTCATGTTCGACGACCGCCGCCGGCTGGAAGATCGCGTTTTTCGTCTGCGGACCGGCTATGCCTGGTCCCAGGCGCCGTCGTCGCGGACGTCGCGCCTGATATCGAATGTCGAGGTTTTCTCTTCGCCCCGCACCGACCAGCGGATGGTGCGCGCCAATTTCGCGATCAGCGAATTCTGGGATGGCGAGATTCGCGTCCTTGCAGGCTGGGCCGGCTATCGCTTCAGGAAGCTCAATGGGTCATGGCTGATCTCGGCAAAGCAGGTCAACCTCCTCAATTGCGACCAGTGTCTTCGCAACCCCAGCATTATTCTTTGACCGGTTAGCGGGTTCGTTGGCAATCCTGCCGGTTGCTCGGGCGAAACGATACGCGGCGTCAGCAAGCGTGCGCGGCGGCGACAAGCAGGAATCGCGGCATATCTCGATGGCGTCGATAGCGACCGGAGCGCTAGCTGCGCACTTGCGAAAGCGCGCGCCAAACGCGTTCCGCCGTCGCGGGCATCTGAATATTGGCGCTCGCACCAGCTCGCCATAGCGCGTCGCTCACTGCATTGATCGTGGCTGCGACCGCGCCCGTTACCCCGCACTCGCCAGCGCCTTTCACGCCTAACGGATTACTTTGCGCAGGGACCTCGTGAAGGTCGACCAGCGCTGCAGGAATGTCTTTCGCTCTGGGCATCCCGTAGTCCATGAAAGAGCCTGAAAGCAATTGACCGTCCTCGTCGTAAACAATGTGCTCCATGAGCACTTGGCCGATGCCTTGTGCGAGGCCGCCTTGTACTTGCCCGTGAACGATTGTTGGATTGACGACCACGCCGACATCGTCAACAGCGGCGTAACGGACCACGCGGGTGCTGCCCGTCTCAGGATCAATCTCGACCTCGCAGATGTGACATCCATTCGGGAAGTTCAGCTCTTCGGCGTCGAAGTCCCCTGTGGCATCGAGAGTGTGCGGCAGATCTTCTGGAAGATCTGTTTGCCGCTTCAGCCACTGCGCCAGCTCGAGGAGGCCGACGCTCCGGTCGGTGCCAACGATCCTGAACGCGCCCTTGGCGAATTCGAGATCGTCTGGATTGACCTCCAAACGGAAGGCGGCGAGCAAGCGACCCTTGCGAATAGCCTCCTGGCAGGAAAGAAACAGTGCAGAACCGGCCATCAGCAACGAGCGTGAGGCAATTGACGCCAGGCCGCGCGGGACATCGCGACTGTCACCCTGACGCAGCCGGATAATGTCCGGATCCAGCCCCAGTTGGGCCCCTACTAATTCTGCAAAGCTTGTCTCGTGACCCTGGCCGCTTGATTGTGTGGCGACCACAAGGTCGATCCCGCCATCGTCGGCAAAACGAAGATCGGCGCTCTCGTAGAGCAGACCGCCGACACATTCCAGAAAGCAGCTGATACCAAGACCCCGCAGCCTGCCTTTCGCCCGCGATTCTGCCTCCCTGACCGAAAAGCCGTCCCAGTCAGCGAGCGCTAGCGCCTTGTCGAGCACCGCCTCGAAATCACCGCTGTCATAGAGGCGACCCGATGGTGACCGATATGGCATTGCCGACGCCGGAATCATATTCTGACGCCGCAAGGCGATCGGATCTCGTCGGGTTTCGCGTGCAGCAGCATCCACGAGACGCTCCATCACGAGCGCGGCCGCCTCGCGACCCGCACCGCGATAGGGTCCAATCGACGCCGTATTCGTCATCACCAGCTTGACCGTGACGTCGATGCTGGGTGTGCGATAGACGAGCGGTAGCCCGTTTGTTGTGTTGCGGATCGTGACGTAAGGGCCGTGAACGGAGTAATAGGCTCCCATTGCGTCGAGAACCGAAAGGCGCACGGCCAGGAAATTCCCCTCGCGATCCAGTGCGAGCTCCGCATCCATTACCGAGTCTCGGGCATGATTGTCGGATAGAAGATGCTCCGCGCGTGTGCCCTGCCATTTCACCGGACGACCAATCGCCCGTGCGGCATGGAGGATCGAAACGTCCTCCGGATAGGGCTGCTCCTTTACGCCAAACGCGCCGCCAACGTCGTGCGTTAAGACAAGCATGCGTTCGCGTGGGACGTTGAAGGTATGATTGCAGAGGACGCGCAGCATGTATTGCACGCCCTGGCTTGCGCAGACTAACTGCCAGGTATTTGAGAAAGCGTCGTAACTCGCGATTGCCGTCCGAGGCTCTATCGGATTTGCGATCACCCGATTGTTGATAATGTGGAGCCGCGTGACATGGGCTGCGTTCGCGAATGCTTCGGCAGTTGCAGCGGGATCTCCGCCTTGCCAGGTTAGAGCGACATTGTTCGGTGCATCATCCCAGACGAGTGGCGCGCCATCCTGTACCGCTGCAAGAGTATCTACCGCCGCCGGCAGCGGGGCGATATCCGCTATGACAAGCTCGCTCGCGTCCTCGGCCTGTAGCCGCGTTTCCGCCACCACCACGGCGATCGGTTCGCCAACATGTCGAATTTTTCCTGTTGCGAGCGCCGGACGCGGAGCATCGACCGGATTAGGCATCGCAAATCCTGGAATTGGCAGATAGGGGATATTGCCAACGCCCGCGGTCGCAAGATCCTCGGCCGTGAAGACCCCCAAGACTCCCGGAGCCTTCCGCGCGTCGTGCGTGTGGACCCCGTTCAGTATGCCATGCGCGAGATTCGAACGAACAAACACCGCCTGCGCCTGTCCGGGCAAGTTGAGATCGTCAGCGAAAACGCCACGACCCGTAACGAGGCGTAGATCCTCCCGGCGGTGGGTGGGGCGCGAAATGCTCAACGGATGGTCCGGGAATGCAACGGTATACCCGATAGGCGGGCGTCCGCTCGCGTGAGCCGATACATCAATTCCTCCCGCCCGAGATGCTTTATGCTCGGCTTGATTAAGTGGTTAGTTAGAAATATGCTCATGGCCTTCGGCAGGTCAAGTTACAAGTCACAACAGGCTATGCGCTTGCACTTGGCTTGAACCGTGGGAATAGTCCGGTCCATGCAGAAGACAGCGAAGCGCGAGCGCAAACCGTCGAAGGAGGCGCCCGTCCTAACCGTTGAGGCGGGAAAAACTCGCGGCCGGTCGAGTGTCCGCGCGCAGCAGAGCGATACGCGCGGTCGAATCCTGGCTTGCGCGCGTGCAGAGTTTGCCGAGAAGGGGTTCGCGGGCGCGAGGACGGAAAGCATCGTTCGTGCTGCAGGCGTCAATCAGAATTTGCTCTATCACTATTTCGGATCGAAGGAGCAGCTCTTCGTCGCGGTGATGGAGAATGTCTATAGTGATGTTCGATCGCATCACGGCGATCTTGAGCTAGAGAATCTAGCGCCCGAAGAGGCGATTCGACGCTTTACGGAAGCGACTTTCGACCTTTTCGTTGCGTCCGACGACGTCATCAGGCTGTTTTCGACGGAGAATATCCACCACGCGGAACATATTCGCGGCTCGGAGCGCATCGCGCATTTCTACGATCCGCTCTTGTCACTGATTGAGCGGCAGTTGGCGAGAGGGCGGGAGCAGGGCGTTTTTCGCGCTGCGGTAGATGCGGAAGAATTGTTCATCACCATCACGAGTCTGTCCTACTTTTACCTGTCAAATCGGCATACTCTCGGCGTTATCCTGCGGACAGATCTTAACGCTCGTGCGCGGCGCGAACGCCGCCGCAGGCACATCGTGGACGTGGTGCTGACTTATCTTCGCGAAGGGGATGATGGAGCCCGGCGGCTGCCGGATACGAAAAGACCGGCTTGACCTTTTGTCGGCAGCCCGCGTAAGCTAATTAACTAGTTAATTGGCGTCGAAGCGTCAGACATCTAAGGCGACAAAGAGCGCCCCATGGGAGGAAATAGCATGCGAAAGTGGTTCGCGACGGCACTGGCTGTCCTCGGCTTGCAGATCGTATCGCCAGTCATGGCTCAGGAGCGCTTGACGCTCGTGCTCAACTGGGTGCCCTCAGGCGATCACGCGCCGCTCTATTACGCGATTCAACAGGGCTGGTACCGCGCCGCCGGCGTTGACGTGAAGCTGGAGATCGCTCGCGGTTCGGGTGCGTCTTCGGCACGGGTCGGCGCTGGCGCGGAGATGGGTATCGCCGATCTCGGCTCGGTCATGGTCGCGCGGGGCGCGGGCGCCGACTTGGTCGCCGTGATGAATATCTTCGCGAACTCGCCGCAAGGCTTCTATTGGCTGAAGTCGTCAGGCATCAACTCGGCGAAAGACTTCGTGGGACGAAAGCTCGGCAATCCGCCAGGAGACGCCGCCCGCGTGATGTGGCCCGCTATTGCGAAGCGCATGGGCATCGATCCAAACGGTGTGACCTGGGTTAACATCAATCCAGCAGCAAAACCCGCCGCCCTGATTTCGAAGCAGGTCGATGGCACCACGTTCTTCTATAACTACCATTACATCATGCAGCGTGAGATAGGCGCCGATCTCGGGTTCGCATCGTGGCGTTCACTGGGCCTCAATCTCTATGGGAACAGCCTGATCGCCAACGGCAAGTTCCTCAAGGAAAAGCCGGATGCCGTGCGCGCGGTGACGCAGGTGTCGCAGCGTGCCTATCTGCATTGTGTGCAAACTCCCGAGCCCTGCATTGCTGCGATGACGGCGGTGGTCTCGGGCATTAAGGCCGATGAGGAGATGCAGAATTGGCAGCTCACGGTTTCGGCGCTGATGGATGATGATGCGTTCCGTACCGAGGCCTTCGGATGGTTCGTGCCGAAGCGGGTCGAGGAGGACCTCGCGGTGGTGAGCGAAAACTTTGAGCTGAAGCAACCTTTCAAGGCGGACGCGGTGTACACCAACTCGTTCCTCGACAAGTCGTTGCGGCTTCCCGCTCGCAAGACTAACTGAAGCGACCCGTGCGGCACAAAACTCTACAACTGGCGGGTTTAGCTGTACTCGCTCATGTGCTTGCGGTCTTGGCTTGGTATCTCGCGGTCAGGCTCGGGAACATACCGTCGTTTGTGCTGCCTTCGCCGATCGCCACCCTCGCAACGCTCGGCAACGAGCGTTACGCTTGGTGGTCCAATACGGCCGTCACGGCCATCGAGATATTCGGTGGCTTCCTGCTCGCGACCGCTCTCGGCATTTTCTTCGCGCTGATCTTTACGTGGAGCCGCTGGGGCTTGGCGCTTCTGATGCCGCTGCTCGTGACTTTCAACATGATTCCGAAAGTGGCGCTTGGGCCGCTCGTAATCGTTTGGATGAGCTACGGCGTTCTGACCAACATCGTCATAGCATTTGCGATCGCTTTCTTCCCTATACTGTTGACGACCCTGCGCGGGCTGCGCGAAACGGAGCCGGAGTTGCTCGAACTTGTGAACGCGCTTCACGCTACGCGGTGGCAGATTTTCACGCGCATCCAGCTTCCGGGTTCGCTGCCTTATCTGTTCTCGGGAATGAAAGTCGGTTCGGTCTTGGCGGTGGCGGGAGCGATCGTCGGTGAATTCATCGGCTCGGAAGCCGGGCTCGGCTATCTGATGCTTCAGGTTCAGGTCCGGCTGGACACGGCCGCGATGATGATGGCCGTGCTTTTGATCAGCGCTATCGGCATTGTTCTCTACGGTCTGGTTTCGGCGCTCGAGGCGCTGGTGGTGGTGCGAGATGCACGCATCAACTGAGTCTCAGGCAACAATCGCTGGGGATATGTCCCCCTTCATCCGGCTGCGAAGCGTCGCAAAGACGTTCACGCGCGACGGCGCCGAGTTCAAGGCGCTTACGGATGCCAGCTTCGATGTGAAGAAGGGCGAACTGGTCTGTCTGGTGGGTCCTTCCGGCTGTGGAAAAAGCACGCTGTTGAGAATACTCGCGGGCCTGCTTCAGGCGGACAAGGGATCAACCATCTCCATCGGCGGGCCGACGGAGCCCTTTGTGCCTGGACGAGACGTCGGGATCGCGTTCCAGCAGCCGCTCCTGCTCAAATGGCGACGTGTCCTCGAGAACGTGCTGTTGCCCGCCGACATTTTGGGACTTCCGCGCAAGGCAAGCCGCGAGCGCGCGCGGGATCTTCTGAATCTGGTTGGCCTGTCTAACGCGGAGCGAAAATATCCCTACGAGTTGTCTGGCGGGATGCAGCAGCGCGTGGCGATCGCGCGCTCGCTCATTCATGATCCGAAGCTCGTGCTGATGGACGAGCCATTCGGAGCGCTCGACGCCCTCACGCGCGAGCGCATGAATGTCGAATTGCTTCGGATTTGGGAGCAAAGCGGCAAGACCATCATTCTGGTCACGCACGGCATTGGTGAAGCCGTGTTCCTCGGCCAGCGCGTGGTCGTGCTCACGGCGGGGCCTGCGCGCATGGCAGCAGACATTGCAATCCAACTGCCGGCGCAGCGTACGCTCGAACTCAAGACCAGCGAAGCCTTCGGGGCCTATTCGCGCGAGATTTACGGCCTCCTCGGTATGAGTTGAAAGTAGCCGCGGGCGACCAAGGCAATCATCGCAAGCCTTTCGGCGGTCCAAACTGGCGCTGAGGCGCTGACCCCTCGACGACTTCGGACGGCCACAAATCGCTTGAGAATATTGGTCTGGCAAAGCCGGCTCCGCGAGGTGCGACGAACATAATCTGAGAGTTATGACCATTTCGGCGAAGGTGTCGAAACCAAGGATTTTATCGATGGCAAGCGTTTGCTCGGCGAGAGTCAAAGGCTGGACCGATTACTGCCGTCCACGACCGCAAACGCATCCCGCTTCATGCGGTTTATGATGAGCGTGGAGGGCGCGGCCATAATTCGTATTGTTTTATATCCGACTTCGTCCAAAGTTATTTTAACAGATCCAGTCCAGCACAGATGATGCCGTCCAGCTGTGCCGGAGCAACAGGAGTCGACCGCCGTGATCCGAAACGTTTCACTTGCTTCCGTATTGGGATTGTCTCTGGTCCTGACGCCGGCCCAGTCATTCGCCCAAGGTTCGCCTGTGGTTTTGAAGCTCGGCAGTTTCGTTTCGCCGAAGAGTATCACCAATTCGATTTCGGTCCCCGCCTTCATCAAGGAAGTGGAAGCAGCGTCGGAAGGCACGCTCAAGATCGAGCACTATCCGGGCGGCACGCTCGGCTCCAATCCTGCGACGCAGCTGAAGCTCGTCGAAGATGGCGTGCTTGATATCGCCGAAGTCGTGGCCTCCTACACACCGGGCCGGTTCAAGGAATTGGACATGTTCGAGCTTCCGTTCCTGTTCAATTCTACGGAAGAAGCGTCGCTCACCGCATTGGCACTATACCAGAAGAAGCGTCTCAGCGGCTTCGACAATCTCATTTTGCTGGGCATCGCCGAGGTTGGGCCTTACACGCTCCATTCACGAAAGGACGTGCCGAATCTCGCCAGCGTCGGCGGCCTGAAGATCCGGGCCGGCGGTCCGATTTTCGGTGAGACCATCAACGCGATGGGCGGCGTTCCGATCGGCGGCATGCCCGCGCCGGCTATTGCGGAGAATATCTCGCGCGGAGTCCTGGACGCCACGCTGATGGATGGCGGCAATCTGTTCAATTTCCGTATCACCGATGCGGCCACGTTCCACGTCACCAATGTTCAACTCGGCAATATCGCGGTGATGTTTCCGCTGAACAAAGCCAAATACGACTCGCTGCCTCCGAAGGCCAAGGCTGCACTCGACAAGTTTGGCGGCGTCTGGTTCACCAAGATGTTGAGCAGCAATCTCGACAAGCAGGTGCGGGGAACCTTCGAGAAGCTTGCATCCGACCCGAAGCAGAAGCTCATCAAATGGAGCGATGCCGATATTGCCACGCTCAAGCAGAAGACCGCGGCAATCAAGGATCCGTGGGACAAGACTGTCAACGGGGTTAATCTCTACCAGGAGCTTTTGCAGGCGCTCGCGGACGTTCGCAAGGGATCATGATCTGCACGTCGGGACGGTGCATCGCGGTGCAGGAGTTCCGAAGTGAGATCTGACATTGAAGCACGCATGTCACGGCTCGCCACTATGATCGCGGCGACCGGCCTGCTGGCACTGACGCTGCTTGCGATTGCGACCATGCTCGACATCGCCGGGCGGGAATTGTTTCGGGTTCCCATCAGCGGGTTCAGCGACATCGCGGATTTGATCGTGGTGTTTGCGGCCGCGTCGTGTTTCCCGATCTCGCTGATCGAGCGCCATCACGTGACAGTCAGGTTTCTTGGCAAGCTGAACTGGCGGTTCCGCGAGATGCTCGACCTTTTCGGGCACACCCTTATGTTCGCGGTCTTCGCTCTGATCTGTTGGCAGGTGGCCATCTATGCGCTCGATGTCTATCAGAGCGGTCAGACAACCTGGCTGATCCGAATCCCTGTCTGGCCGCTTTGGTTTGCGATCGCCGCGATCATGGCTGTGTGCATTCCGATTCAGGCTCTGATCGTCATTGTCCAGGTCCTGCGGGTGCTTTCGCCGACGCCGCTCCGAGAAACTTACGGAGATGCGTCAGAGACGCTGGAGCCCGAGACGGGAATGCCGTCATGAGCCCAATTGAGATTGGGCTGGTCGGCTTCGCCTGCCTCATCGTCGTGATTTTCCTCCAGGTGCCTATAGCCATTGCAATGGCGGTGACCGGCGCTGCGGGATATCTGATCCTTACCGGCAATCTCAAAGGCATGGTGTCCCTGTTCGGAACAGAGACGGTCAACGTCCTGATGAACAAGGATTTCGCCGTCATCATGTTCTTTCTACTGATGGGCGGGTTCGCGGGCGCGGCCAACCTGTCGGCCGACATCTACCGGTTCGCGAATGCCTGGATGGGGCATATGCGCGGCGGTCTCGCCATGGCGACGATAATCGGATGCGGTGGCTTCGGCGCGATCTGCGGCTCTTCCATTGCGACGACCGCGACCATGGCCCGCATCGCGATGCCGGAGATGGAGCGGCGCGGCTACAGTCTCGCGTTGTGCACCGGGTCTCTGGCCGCCGGTGGGACGCTCGGTTCGCTGGTGCCGCCTTCCGTGATCATGGTGATCTACGCGGTGCAGGTCGAGCAGTTTATCATCGATCTTTTCATTGGGGCTATTCTTCCCAGCATTCTGTCGGTCTTATTGTTCTTGGCGGCCATCCGTATTCAGCTCTTCTTCCGGCCGGATATGGCGCCGCCATCGCCCCGGATGAACTTTACTGAACGCCTTTCCGCCACGCGAAAGGCCTGGGGAGCCATATTTGTCATCGTGGTGGTGATGGGCGGGATTTATAGCGGCGCCTTCACAGTGAATGAAGGCGCTGCCGTCGGGCTGGCGCTGGCGCTCGCGTTCGCCGTCGGGCGCCGGCTGTTGACCGGCGAGACGTTCTGGAACACTTTGCGTGAGCAGGCTGGCTCGATCGCTCTTCTTTATCTTATTCTGATCGGCGCCAACATTTTCGGCTATTTCATTACGCTCTCGCATATGCCCGAAGCGACGGTGGAATGGGTCAAGGCCCTGGGCATCCCACCTATCGCGGTCATCTGCGTTCTTATCGTCATGTATATCGCCTTGGGCTGCGTGTTCGATGCGCTGTCCGGCATGGTCTTGACCCTCCCATTCGTCGCGCCGCTTGTGGCCGGACTCGGCTACGATCTTGTCTGGTGGGGAATCGTCAATGTAATGCTCATCGAAATCGGCATGATCACGCCACCTGTCGGGATCAATGTCTTTGTAATGCATGGTTTGCGGAAGGATATTCCGTTGCTGACCATCTTCAGGGGCATCACCCCGTTCCTGATCGCCAATCTCGTGGCGCTCGCGATGGTCGTCACGTTTCCTGAACTCGTGACCTGGCTGCCAAGCGTGCTGAAATAGCACGCTTTTCGATAAGCTTGAGATGCGCCGGGCCGAGGCCGTATAACGGCGCATGGAGACCCGACAGATCGCTTACTTCCTTGCTGCCTGTCAGCAGCAGAATCATTCGCTTGCGGCGAAGGAATTGCGGATAGCGCCGTCGACGCTCTCACAGAATATCACTGATCTTGAGCAGGAACTCGGATTGGAGCTATTCCGGTTCGGGCAGGCGGGCTTTTATCCGACGCTCGAGGCGCGCACCCTCTATCAGGATTTCGAGCATGCATTGCGCGCGGCCGAAACGGCCGCTGTCTACGCAAGAGCATCGCGTGCGGCGGACATGACGGAGATGCGAGTTGTCTCGTCGCTGAAATTTGCTCTCGGGCGCGTGTCGAAGTCGACGAGTCTCGTCGCCCGTTCCCTGATCCGGAAATATCCTGATATTTTTTTCAATATAGAGTTTGCAGCGCATGACCATCGGTCGCCGAGTGACGCACAAAATGCGGCTGGGGATGCGGACATCGTTATCGAGTATGGCCGTCCCAGCACGCGAGGCACGCGGGATCTGATAGCGATCGATGCCTGGTTCGCGGTGACCGGAAAGAGCGTGCCGAATTCCAGGAGGCCTGAAGACACGTTGACCATTCTCAAGCGGTTGCCGCTTGCGCTCCCGCGCCTGCCAGAGCCCGTCATCGCCGCTGCAACCGCGTTTTGCCGCACCAACGGATTGCCGTCCCCGCGACATCTTGATGAGGATATCGGTGGTCTTCCACGGCTGGCCCGTAGCGGAGAGCCCTTTTGCTTGCTCGTGCCTCAAAGCGTCTTGTCTTCAAGGCTTAGGCAATTGCAGCTCTCGATCCTGTCGCTTCCGAGATCCCTATCCAGTCCGGTAATCGCGCGCGTACGAAATCGTCACCCAGCGGCACACGAATTTGTTTTGCGCGTGCGGAAGACGCTGGCCCGCCCTGAAACCAGCAACATCTATGCGCCCCGTATATCCCTCAAGCATGTTAAGTATTTCCAGTCGCTCTATGCGCACCGCAACATGACAATGGCATCGCGCTCACTGAGTGTGGCGCAACCGGCGCTGTCCTTTCAGTTAAAGAATCTTGAGCGACTGGTCGGCACTCGCCTCTTCGAGCGACATCGCGGCGGACTGTCTGGCGGTGCGGCCGCGGATCGTCTCGTATCGGTGCTGCGTAAGGTCGATCATCATCTGGAAATTGCGGTTCGCAAGGCAAGTGAGCTTACCGCGAGCCAGCGTCACCGGATCACGCTCGGCATCGTTCCGCTGGCCGAGCGGACCGGCGTTCTGGTTGAGGCGCTTACCGCAACTGTGCATGAATGGAAGACGACGCACGAGGGGGTCGACCTGCGGATTTGGGAAGCGCCGACGGAAACGCTGCACAAATGGGTCAACTCGGGAAACATCAATCTCGCGATGGTCGAGACTGTGATGCCTCATTCGTCGCGCATCGATCTCGATAGTCGCGATCCGCTGGGTCTGGTCGCAGCGAGCGGTACCAAACTATTTCCTCCAGGCGATATCGCGGTATCCCGGCTCGCAGAGATACCGTTACTCTTGCCGTCGCGTGAGTTCGGAATTCGCCGATTGCTTGATAGGGCCGCCGAGAAGGCAGGAATTCGGTTGCGGGTGGAAACGGAGGTCAATTCACTCATAATGGCCATGGCCATGCTCGAAGGGGGCAGGTGTGCGACGGTGATGCCCTACGCGACGGTTCGAAACGCGGTCTCCGACGGCAGTCTCCAGTTTTGCGCGCTGGTCGAACCCGAGGTCTGGCGAAATCTTTCGGTGATCTTTTCCGCGGAACGCACGCTGACAGAGATCGAGCGCAGCTTTGTGAAGCTCTTCCGGCGCCAACTCGCGCTTCAGGCCAAGCAGCGATGAGGCTTTTCAGTAATCGCTCAGCGACGCGCGAACCCGTGCAAGTATATCGCGCGGTGGTAACGAGAATTCCGAACCGGAGTTGCGAGCACCGTCACCCGGCCTGGTAGCTGCGACCATGCCGATCTTGGTCACCAGCAGATTGTCATGAACGGGGTCGCAGCGATCGGCCTTAACACCGGGCAGAACGACCAAGTCCTCATGGCCGCGGAAGCGTGCTGCCAGAGACCATTCCACCGCAACCGGATCTTCCGGGTCGATGTCGTCTTCGACCACGATGACGAGCTTGAATAGGTTGATCTGGCCCATTGACAGCAGGATTGCGCGCTTGCCTTCGCCAGGCCGCGGCTTGTGCATGCTGATGATGGCGTGGAGCCGGCCCATGCCGCCGTCGGTGACGAATACGCGGCGGACGGCGGGGATCGCGCGTTGCAGAGCATCGCATGCGACAGCCTCGATCGCGACCGCGCCGAGCAGGCAATGCTCGGGCGTAAATGCCGGTAAAATCGACTGAAAGACCGGATTCACGCGATGCGTGACGCAACCGATATTGCCGCCCGTTCCGGGCCCGTAATCCACGTAGAAACCGTGAAACTCGGACACCGGACCTTCCGGAACACGATCCTCGGCGCGCAGTTCGCCCTCGAGGATGATCTCCGCGTCGGCCGGCACCTCCAGATCGACGGTCCGGCATTTTGCCAGCCGAAGCGGCTCGCCGAGCAGCCCTCCGGCGACATCGTACTCGTCGTCGCCCAGCCCGAGATACATCTGAGAGCCGAGGAGCACCTGCGCGCAATTGCCGATCGCCACCGCGATCGGCAGCGGTCGGCCCATCGCGGCGGCCTTGTCCGCCAGAATGTTGAGATGATGGTTCTTGGCGATGCCAGCCATCACACGGCCGCCGCCGTCGAGCCGCAGCCGTGCGATCGAGATGTTGCGGCGCCCGGTTTCCGGATCCTTGGCCACGATCACGCCCGCCGTGATGTAGGGCCCGGTCTCGCGCTCGAACCAAGTTGGCGCTGGCAACAGCGACGGAAGGTCGAGAGGTCCCTCGTGCACCACCTCCTGGGCCGGGGCAGGGCCCTGATGCATGACTGGCGCAATCGGCCGACGCAGCGCCTGAAGGATGAAGCTGTGCAATTCGCCGCGCGGCACGCCGAGCGCGTGCGCGAGGCGATCCCGCGAATTGAACACATTTCCGACCACGGGAATGCTGTGGCCCTGCACGGCCTCGAACAGTTGCGCATCGCCCTTCATGCGCTCCATCAGAACGGCGGCAATCTCGAAACGGGGATCGACGCTGCGGCGGATGCGATGCAGTTCGCCGTCCTTTTCCAGCGTTACGAGAAAATCGCGAAGCGCCTGCGATGCCATCGTTCGCGATCCCGTCAGGCCGGTGTCAGGCGGAAGTGCCGCACGTGCTTCTCTGCTGCCTCGTCATAGGCTTCGTCGTAACCCGCATCGGCATAGCGCATGATCCCGAGCGAGGTATCGTTGTCGAGCGACAGTTTCAGGCGCTCCTCGGCCGCACGGCTGCCGTCGGCGATGAGTGTCACGCCGGCGCTGGTCATGTAGCCCGAATAGCCGCCGCCGCCGGAATGGATCGCGACCAGATCGGCCTTGGACGCGCAATGCGCCATGGCGTTGATCAGTGGCCAGTCGGCGATGGCGTCGGAGCCGTCCTTCATGTTCTCGGTCATGATGTTCGGATGAGCCATCGCGCCGGCGTCGAGATGATCGCGCGTGAATGCGACCGGTCCGTCGAGGACGCCTTCGCGCACCATGGTGTTGACGGCCAGCGCAAGGGCGGTGCGATCGCCGTGGCCGAGCCAGGCGATGCGGGCCGGCAATCCTTCGAACGGCACATACTGGCTGGCAAGCCTGATCCAGTTCGTGACGATCCGGTTATCGGCGAACCGCTTCAGCGCGAATTCGTCGATCTTCTTGATGTCCGACGTCGAATTGGACAGCGCGATCCAGCGGAATGGTCCGATGGCCCGCGCAAAAAGCGGTCGAAGGAACGCTTCGGTGAAGATCGGAATATCGAAGGCGTCGGACACGCCGCCGTTCTTCGCCTGCGTGCGAATGAGATTGCCATTGTCGAACACGACCGACCCGGCTTTCTGAAACCCGAGCATGGCCGTCACATGCTTGGTGATCGAGCGCGTCGACTCGGTCATCAGCCGCTTCGGATCTGTCTTGCGCAACGCGCGAGCCTCTTCCAGCGTCATGCTGTCCGGGACATAGCCGTAGACAAGGTCGTGCGCCGACGTCTGGTCCGTGACGATGTCCGGTACGATGCCGCGGCCGAGAATTTCGGGATAGAGTGTCGCCGCATTGCCAAGAAGGCCGACCGAGATTGGCTTCTTCTCGGCGCGGGCTTGATCGATCATCGCCAGCGCTTCGTCGAGCGAGTTGGCGCGCTTGTCGAGATAGCCGATCTCCAGCCGCCGCGCGATCCGCTTCTCGTCAACATCGATGCAAAGGATCGCGGCTTCCGCCATCCGGCCGGCTAGCGGCTGTGCGCCGCCCATGCCGCCAAGCCCGGCAGTGAGAATGAAGCGGCCTTTCAGATCACCGTTGAAGTGGCGTTCGGCGATCCGCATGAAGATTTCGTAGGTGCCCTGAATGACACCCTGCGATCCGATATATTGCCAGTCGCCCGCGGTCAGGCCGCCCCAGCAGATCAGCCCCTTTTTCTCCCAATCGTAGAAATTCTCCGCCTTGGCCCATTGGCCGACCATGTTGCAGTTGGCCATGATCACGATTGGCGCGTCGGCATGGGTGCGGATCAGCCCAATCGGCTTGCCGGATTGCACGATCAGCGTGTCTTCCTCGTCCATGGTGCGCAGGGTTTCGACGATCTTGTCGTGCGACGGCCAGTCGCGAGCGGCACGTCCGAGCGCGGCATACACCACGAGATTGTTGGGGTCCTCGCCGACCGCAAGAACGTTCTCGAGAAGGCGCAGCAAACCCTCCTGCCGCCACCCCTTGCAACGCAGATTGCTCCCGGTCGTGACTGCGAATTCGCGCTTCATCACTTGGTCCCCTTGCGCTTCGTTCCAAGCGCATAGTCGGCGATGGAGATGCCAAGCGCTTTCTCGCAGATCGGATAAACGCTCGGGTCGGTCACACTCGACGATAGCGGAATGTGATCCTTGGCTACGCGAAGCACCACGAGCTCCTGGTCATCGTGGATTTCACCGACACTCATCGGCACGCCATCCGGACTGAACGTCGTGATGACGTCCGGGTAGGTCGCAAGACGTTTTCCGCCGGCGTCATCGACTGCCATATACTCGTTCATCACATGCAGAGTCAGGGCCGATGCGCCGCTTCCGATTGTCAGCGTGCCGACATCGAATGCTTCGCGTGTATAGGTCACGGACTTCTTGCTCACCCGGCCGTTGCCGATGATGGCCCCGTTGGTCTGTCGGCAGACCGCGTCGATGATCGCAGCGCCGCCTTTCATCTCGGCATTGATGATTGCCGCGCCGAGATCGAGCGCCATGGTGATGCCGCCGAGCGCCGCGTGTTCGCGCACATAGGCGGCCGGAACCGGATTGCGGCACGACGCGATGAAGCCGCCGGACATATCGGCGGCCGTCCGGAGGATCGGCGAAATCTTGCCGGTCGCGCCGCGGACCACCAGTTCGATGTAGGCATTGTTGGCGCGGTTTCCGCCGACCGCCGACTGGATCATCGGCTCCGGCGAATTGGCGAGCCCGATCGAGCCCATGTCACCGGTCGGATGTGCGCGCAGGTCGCCGACTGCGTCCACCACTTTGGTTCCGAGCATGGCCGACGGCAGCCACGCATTCAGTGTCGATGACTTGCCGTTCTGTCCGATGATCAGGCCCGCAATCGGCGCACCGAGTTCTTCCTCCACCAGACGAACCGCATTCACATAATCGACGCCCAGCATCTGCCATGGCGTCGTGGAGGCAGGCGCTCCGATCGCTGCGGCCGTCGCCACGAAATCCTCCGGATCGAGCTCGTCGATCGAGACGAGTTCCGGCTGGCCGGCATTGACGGCGGCAGTGCCGAGCATGCGGCCATGGTCGGCCCAGCCGCCGCCACCGCAGGCGAAAACAGCGCCGCCCTTGATCGCCGCTTCAATATCCTTCTCGACCAGAATGCGTCCCATCGTATTCTCCTATGCGGCGCGCCGCGCCGGCTGCATGCGGTCGAACCGCAGAACCGCTTCAGCGATCACGGCAGCGCCGGCGGCAACCGCGTCGGGTTCGGCCCATTCTTCAGGGGCGTGGCTCTTGCCGTCGCGGCACGGAATGAAAACCATCGCGGCCGGCGCAATCCGGGCCACGAAAGCTGCGTCGTGTCCGGCGCCCGAAGCGATATCGGTGCTGCTGAAGCCGAGCGCGTTGGCGCTGTCACGAAGCACCTCGCGGAGACCGGCGTCGCAGGCAGTCGGATTGGTGTCCGAAAGGCGCGCGAATGTGGCGCGCTCGGTCCGGCTGTCGGTTGCAAATCGTGCAGTCTCCGTGTCGAGCCGCGCCAAGAATTCGTCCATCAGTGCCCGATTCTCCGAGCGCGCATCGATGACGATTCTGGCTTCCTGCGGCACCACATTGGACGCACCGGGCGTCACTGAAACCACGCCGATCGTCGCGACGAAAAGTCCTTCGCCGCGTGCGACCAGTTCTCGCGCAATATCGTCCACTAACACGGCGGTCCTCGCGGCGGGCGTGAACGCATCGCGGCGCAGATGCATTGGCGTGGTGCCGGCATGATCGGCGGCGCCGCGAAACACGATCTCGACGCGCGTGATGCCCACGATGGCGGTGACGATCCCGACATCGATGCCGCCATCCTGCATTACGAGCCCCTGCTCGATATGAAGTTCGAAGAAGGCAGCGATATCGCTGCGCCTGGCCTTTGCGAGTGACGCCACTTTGCCGCCGACACGATCGATGGCGTGTGCCAGCACCTCACCAGTCGGATCGGTATACGCGAGCATGCGGTCTTCCATCACGCCAGCCATGCCTCGGCTGCCGATGCAGGATAATCCGAATTCGCTTGGCTCCTCGGCAAGGAAGTCGATCACCTCGACATCATGGCGTAACGCCACGCCGCGATCGGCGAGCGAGCGAACGATCTCGAGTGCGGCCAGCACGCCGGCGACTCCATCGAAGCGTCCGCCTGACGGCACGGTGTCCGAATGCGACCCGATCAGAATGGTGCCGAGGGATGCCTCGGTGCCGGGACGGCGACCGATCAGATTGCCGGCCTCGTCGATCCTGGTCGTCAGACCGGCCGCCTCGAAGCGGCGACGCAGCCAGGTGCGGCCCTCGTCGAACAGCGGCGAGAATGAGCGGCGCGTATAAGGTTTGCCGGGCTCGGTGATGCGGGCAAGCTGCATGAGATCGTCCCATAGCCGCTGGCCGTCGATGGGGAGATTGCCTGCCATTACGATCGCTGTCCGGCGCGGACCGGCCGCACGAACTGGCCATGACCCGGCGCCGCCACATCCTTTCCGTCGAACACCATCTTGCCGCGCACGAAGGTCGCGGCCGGGCGGTAAGTCAAGTCGATGCCCTCATAGGGACTCCAGTGCACGACATTATGCCCGCTTGCGGCGGCGTCATAGCGGCCGGGCCTGTGAGCCATCACAACAATGTCCGCATCCCGGCCGAGTTCGAGAGCGCCCTTGCGATGGCCCAGACGAAACAGACGCGCGGGATTGGCAGCGAGCAGACGCGCGGCCCAGCTCGGGCTGAGGTTGCGATCGATCAGCCCATTGAGCAGCAATGCATACAGAACTTCGAGGCCCGGAACGCCGGATGCATTCTTCAGCATATCCGGATCGGTCTTGCGCTCTTCCGACCAGCTTACGTGATCCGTGGAGACGACGGTGATGTTGCCGGCAGCGAGATGATGCCAGAGCTTGTCGCGTTCCGCCCGGCCGCGCACCGGCGGATTGATCTTCGCCTTTCCGCCAAGACGCGCGACGTCGTCCTCCTCGGAGAGCACGAGATAATGAATGCAGGCCTCGATCGTGGTGTCGAAGCCCTGCGCGCGATACGCCGCGCACATGTCATAGCCGCGTCCAATCGAACAATGCACGATATGGCCGGAGCAGGCGGTCGCCGCCGCGAGTTCATAGACTTCGGCCGTTGCCAGCGCTTCGGTGTAGGCAGGCCGGGACAGCGCATGCGCGCGATAGTCGGTGAGACCCGACGCCTGAACCGCCTTGATGGCGGATCGCACGGTTTCGTCATTCTCGTTGTGGACGCCGGCGATCAGCCCCTCGCGCGCGACAGCGGCGAAACAGTCATGCAGCGTCGGCGTCGGGATTCGCGGAAAGCGGTCCGGGTGCGTCTCGAAGGTCGAAAACTTGAAGCCGGCTGCACCGGCCGCTGCCAGCGCCGGAATTTGCGCCGCGCCTTCCTTCGGATCGATCGTGGCATATAGCGCGAAATCGACGCGCGCCTGTGCCGCCGCTTCGGTGGCCTTGGTCGCGAGCCGGTCGGGCGTGCAGATCAGCACGCCGTCGTCATAGGGCATGTCGACAATGGTCGTGACGCCGCCAGCCGCCGCCGAACGCGTCGACCAGACGAAGTCTTCCTGTCCCTTCTGCGACCGCGAATGCACCTGCGCGTCGATGGCTCCCGGCATGACGAAGGCCGAGCCGAGATCGTGCCGTTCAGCTGCGGCAGGAGGCGTTCCCATGCCGACACGCTCGACCAGACCGCCGCGGACGGCGACATAGCCATTATCAAGAACCCTGTCGGGCAGCACCACACGTCCGGTCAGGACGAGGTCGAAATCCGTCATCGCATGAAGCTCCAAGCCGCGAGCTTCGAGAGGATCGCCGAAAACCTGAAATGCATTTTCCAGAATACAGCTATCGAAATATCAGAATTAGTCCTCAATCATCGGGCGCATGAGTTCGCTTCGCGCAAAAATTTCGACCAGCCAGTCAACGAGTATGCGCAATTTTGCGCTGAGGTGCCGGTTGGGCGGATAGACCACATGAAGCGGCATGGCCTCACCGGACCATCGTGTCAGGATCGGTCGCAAGCTGCCATCGGCAAGATGTTGCCGCACCATGAAGACCGGTGCCTGTATTACGCCGAGCCCCGCCAGGCCGGCTGCGACGTAAGCATTTCCATCGTTGAAGGCCGTGATGTACCGCCCGGTCACCTCGAGCGACTTGCCGTTCGACGTGAATGTCATCGGCCATCTCTGCCCATTGCGGGGGCTGAAATAGCCGACAAGAAAGTGATCTTTCTCAAGATCGGACGGCGATTGAGGCGCTCCATGGCGTTGGAGATAGGATGGCGCGGCACAGGTCACGAATTGCATTTCGGCGATCCGTCGTGCGATCAGCGACTGGTCGGAGATCTCGCCGCCCCGCACGACACAATCGACGTTCTCCGCGATGAGATCGACCGGTCTGTCGGTGACGCCGATGTCGATCTGGATGTCGGGATAACGCGCGTGGAAATCCGGCAGCGACGGGATGATGATCAGCAATGCAAGGGACGCGCTGACGTCGATGCGGATGCGCCCCTTCGGCATGGCCTGCGATGTCGCCAGACTGCCGTCGAGTTCGTCGAGGTCGGCGAGCAACTGGATCGCACGCTCATAATAAGCCGCCCCATCCGCAGTGACGGTGACGCGCCGCGTCGTGCGGTTGAGGAGGCGCGTGCGCAGGTGCGCTTCCAGCATCTGGATCAGCTTTGTCAGCGTTGCCTTCGGCATGCCGAGCGACTCCGATGCGCGGGTAAACGTTCCGGCCTCGACCACCCGGGCAAAGGCACGCATGGCCGCCAGCTGGTCGTAACGGGGGCTGGTGTCAGTCTGCGAAGAAGCCACGGCGACCATTGTTCACATATAGAAATAGTGAAGCCATACTGAAGGTATTTATTTCGGTTTAGGCTAATATAGCTTGTGCTGCATCGCAATATCCATGCGGCCTCGCCGAACCGACAATGCAGCCGACGATATCCAGCAAACGACCGGCAGTGATCGCGAGCGATCACACCGTCCCAGTTCGGGAGGGTGGTCCGGTGCGGATCCGGAGCTACCGGTCCGCGGACGCGGTGCCGTCCGCGCCGTCCGTGCTCCATCTCCACGGCGGGTCATTCATGCTGGGCGATCTGGATTCCGGTCGCGCGGCTGCCACGCTGCTGGCCGAGGCCGGTGCGATCGTGACCTCGATCGACTACCCGCTGGCGCCGGGACATCGCTTCCCGAAAGCGCTCGATGCCGCCTTTAAAGTCCTCTCTCTCCTCGCGCTCGGCACGGTCCCCTGGTCCGCCAGAAAGGCGCCGCTTTATGTTGCGGGCGAGGAAGCCGGCGGCAATCTGGCTGCTGCGCTCGCGCTGATGGCTCGCGATCAGAAGTCGCCCGGGCTCGCCGGGCAGATCTTGCTGTCCCCGATGCTCGATCCGTGTCTCGCCACCTGTTCGGTCCGCGAGGCCAAGGCTGGCCCAGCCGGATGCCAATGGGCAGATGGATGGCATCAATATCTCGGCTCAGCCGCCCGCGCGTCGCATCCCTATGCATCTCCTGTTGGCTCCTCGCGACTCGCAGGACTTGCGCCCGCGTTGCTGATCACCGCCGAGGATGACCTCCTGCGAGACGAGACCTCGGCCTACGCGCGCAAGCTTCGGGATTCGGGTGTCGCGGTTCGCGAACAGGTTCTAAAGGCGCCGACCGGCTGGCCTTGCGCGCTTTATCGCGATGCCGACCCGGATGCATTGTGGCGCGCCGCGCTGCGCAACGCCTTCACCGCTTTCTTCGCAGAGACGACTGGCAAGGACCGCTTGTTGGAGCCGTCTGTTTCCGATCGTCAAGCTATTCGGCCCTGAGGGCCCTGGAGTGCATCATGATTCAATCGATCTTTCGTCGCAGGCTGGTACTTGGCGGCATCGCCGCGCTCGCGCTCGCAGCAGCAGCCGGCACTGTGGCCACGTTTCCGGACAAGGCATCGGGCGAGCAGGCGGCTGCGAAGCCCGCACCGGCATTGCCAGTCTCTGTCTCGCTCGTCGAGCAGCGCAATGTCGCCCTTTGGGATGAGTTTTCCGGCCGTCTCGAAGCGATCGAGCGTGTGGAAGTGCGTTCGCGCGTCGCCGGTGCGGTGAAAGCAGTCCATTTCCGCGAAGGCGCCCTGGTGAAGCAGAACGAGTTGCTCATCACCATCGATCCTGACCCCTACGCTGCGGAAGTCGCGCGCGCGGAAGCACAGGTCGCTGCCGCGCAGGCGCGCGTGGCGCTCACGAAAAACGAAATGGATCGCGGCCGGCAGCTATCGGGTACGCAGGTCATTTCGCAGCGCGATCTCGATCAGCGGCTTAACGCGCATCGCGAAGCCGAAGCGAATGCGCGCGCAGCCGAGGCGAGTCTGCAATCCGCCAAGCTCAATCTCGAGTATACGCAGGTCCGTGCGCCGGTATCCGGTCGTGTCGGCAGGCTTGAAATCACCGTCGGAAACCTGGTCGCCGCCGGACCAGGCGCACCGGTTTTGACCACTCTGGTTTCGGTCAATCCGATCTATGCGAGTTTCAATGCCGACGAGCAGGTGGTCGCGCGCGCGATCGATTCGCTCTCCGACCACGGCCGCGGCAACATCGAGATCGAACGCATCCCGGTCGAGATGTCGACGGTGACGAGTAACGGCACCACCTTCAAGGGCCGCATGCAGTTGATCGATAACCAGGTCGATCCACGCACCGGCACCGTGAGGGTGCGGGCGGTGTTCGACAATCCCGACGGCAAGCTGATCCCCGGTCAGTTCGCAAGGCTGCGGATGGGACAAGCCAAGACCGAACCGGCGCTTGCGGTGTCCGAACGCGCGATCGGCACGGATCAGGACAAGAAATACGTTCTGGTCGTCGATCCGGACAACAAGGCGGCCTATCGCGAAGTCACGCTCGGGGCCTCGGTCGACGGCCTTCGGATCGTAACCAGCGGTCTGAAGTCTGGCGAACGCATCGTGGTCAACGGACTGCAGCGCGTCCGGCCGGGCGCGGTGGTCGAGCCGCAGATGGTCTCGATGGACGTGCGCTCCGCATCCAGCAACTGACGAACTTGGACTGACATTCCCGCCGCGCCGGGCGCGGGGGAGGGGTGACATGAACATATCCCGCTTCTTTATCGACCGGCCGATCTTTGCCGGCGTACTCTCGATTCTCATCTTCCTCGCCGGGCTACTGGCTATGCGGGTGATGCCGATTTCGGAATATCCCGAGGTCGCGCCGCCTTCGGTGGTCGTGCGCGCGCAATATCCGGGCGCCAATCCCAAGGTGATCGCGGAAACGGTTGCGACGCCGATCGAAGAACAGATCAACGGCGTCGAAGGCATGCTCTACATGAGCAGCCAGGCCACGACCGACGGCGTGATGACGCTGACCGTCACCTTCAAGCTTGGCACCGATCCCGACAAGGCGACACAACTCGTCCAGAATCGCGTCAATCAGGCCGAGCCGCGTCTGCCGGAAGAGGTGCGGCGTCTCGGCGTCACCACGGTCAAGTCGTCGCCGGATCTCACGATGGTGGTGCATCTGCTGTCGCCGAACGACCGCTATGACATGACGTATCTGCGCAACTACGCCATCCTGAATGTGAGGGACCGGCTGGCGCGCATCGATGGCGTCGGACAGGTGTTGATGTGGGGTGCAGGCGACTATTCCATGCGGGTCTGGCTCGATCCGCAGAAGGTCGCCGAGCGCGGGCTGTCGGCCGGCGACGTGGTGCGTGAAATCCGCGCCCAGAACGTCCAGGCGGCGGCGGGCGTGGTCGGTGCCTCGCCGGGATTGTCCGGGCTCGATCTGCAGCTTTCGATCAATGCGCAGGGTCGGCTGCAGAGCGAAGAGGAATTCGGCGAGATTGTCGTGAAAAACGGCGCCAACGGCGAAGTCGTGCGCCTGAAGGACATTGCGCGGATCGAGCTGGGTGCGTCCGAATATGCTTTGCGCGCGCTGCTCGACAACAAGTCGGCGGTTGCGATCGGCATTTTCCAGGCGCCTGGATCGAACGCGATTGCGATTTCCGACAACATCCGGAAGGCCATGGCCGAGATGAAGGCCAACATGCCGGAAGGCGTGGACTATTCGATCGTCTACGATCCGACCCAATTCGTGCGCGCCTCGATCGAGGCGGTGGTGCATACGCTGCTCGAAGCCGTCGCGCTGGTCGTGCTGGTGGTGATCCTGTTCCTGCAGACATGGCGGGCGTCGGTCATTCCGCTGCTGGCGGTTCCGGTCTCGATCGTCGGCACCTTCGGCGTCATGTATTTGTTCGGCTTTTCCATCAACGCGCTGTCGCTGTTCGGGCTCGTGCTCGCCATCGGAATCGTGGTCGACGACGCAATCGTCGTGGTGGAAAATGTCGAGCGCAATATCGAGGCGGGCCTGTCGCCGAGAGACGCCACCTATCAGGCGATGTCGGAGGTATCGGGTCCGATCATTGCGATTGCGCTCGTCCTCTGCGCGGTGTTCGTTCCGCTCGCCTTCATCAGCGGCTTGACTGGTCAGTTCTACAAGCAGTTCGCACTCACCATCGCGATCTCGACCGTGATCTCGGCGATCAACTCGCTCACCTTGTCGCCGGCTTTGTCGGCGCTGCTGCTCAAGGGCCATGATGCCCCGAAGGACCGGCTGACGCGGATGATGGATTTCGCATTCGGTTGGCTGTTCCGCGGTTTCAATTATGTCTTCAGTCGCGGATCCGAAGGCTATTCTCGCAGTGTCGGCCGCATCTTGTCGCGTAAGGCGATCCTGATGGGCGTCTATGTCGTTCTGCTCGGGTTCACCGTAGTGATGTTCCGCGCCGTGCCCGGCGGCTTCGTGCCGGGTCAGGACAAGCAATATCTCGTCGGCTTCGCGCAATTGCCGGACGGCGCCACGCTCGATCGTACCGAGGAGGTGATCCGCCGCATGAGCGACATCGCTCTCAAGACGCCCGGCGTCGAACATGCGATCGCCTTTCCGGGCCTGTCGATCAACGGCTTCACAAATTCGTCCAATGCGGGAATCGTGTTTGCAGGGCTCGAACCGTTCGAGAAGCGCAAGTCGAAAGACCTGAGCGGGACAGCGATCGCGGCGAAGCTCAACCAGCAATACAGCGGTATTCAGGAAGCCTTCATTGCGATGTTCCCGCCGCCGCCGGTGGCCGGGCTTGGCACCATCGGCGGCTTCAAGCTGCAGATCGAGGACCGCGCTGGCATGGGCTACGAGGCCCTCGACCAGGCCACCAAAGCTTTTCTTGCGCAGGCCCAGAAGACGCCCGAACTTGCCGGGGTGTTCTCCGGCTATCAGGTCAACGTGCCGCAGCTCTATGCCGATATCGACCGTGTCAAGGCGCGGCAGCTCGGCGTCGCGGTGACCGACATCTTCGAGACGATGCAGATCTATCTCGGCTCGCTGTACGCGAATGACTTCAACCGGTTCGGCCGCACCTATTCCGTGCGCGTTCAGGCCGATGCGCAATTCCGGGCGCGAGCCGACGATGTCGGTCAGCTCAAGGTGCGTTCGGCGTCTGGCGAGATGGTGCCGTTGTCGGCGTTGCTGAAGGTCAAGTCGAGCGCAGGGCCCGAGCGCGCGATGCGCTATAACGGCTTCCTCACCGCCGACGTTAATGGCGGCGCAGCGCCGGGATTTTCGACCGGAGAGGCGCAGGCGGCCGTGGCGCGGATCGCGGGCGAGACGCTGCCGAAGGGTTTCGACTTCGAATGGACCGAGCTGACGTACCAGGAAATCCTGGCCGGCAATTCAGCGATGTGGGTGTTTCCGCTCGCCGTGTTCCTGGTGTTCCTGGTGCTGGCGGCGCTGTATGAATCGCTCGCGCTTCCCCTCTCGATCATCATGATCGTGCCGATGGGGCTGCTGGCGGCCATGACCGGTGTCTGGTTGTCGGGCGGAGACAACAACATCTTCACCCAGATCGGCTTGATCGTGCTGGTCGGGCTGTCTGCGAAGAACTCGATCCTGATCGTCGAGTTCGCGCGCGAGCTGGAGTTCGCCGGCCGCAATCCGGTTCAGGCTGCGATCGAGGCCTCGCGCCTGCGACTGCGCCCGATCCTGATGACGTCGCTCGCCTTCGTGATGGGTGTGCTGCCGCTGGTTCTCTCAACCGGCGCCGGCGCCGAGATGAGGCAGGCGATGGGTGTAGCGGTGTTTGCCGGTATGATCGGAGTCACCGCTTTCGGTCTCGTGCTGACGCCGGTCTTCTACGTGCTGCTGCGCGCAGCATCAGGCAACCGTCCGCTCACGCAGCACGGCCATCCGACGGCTCAGGAGAGGATGACAGCGGCGGTCCCGGCGGAATGAAATCGATTCCGGTCAAGATGCCCCGGGGCTTACGACAGCCCCGGCATCGCCCGGCTGTCGCACTCAAGTTTCTTGCTTGTTATCGCTGTTCTGGCAAAGTCCCGTGCTCGATCAGCCCAGGATCGGCAGTGTGGCGATATCGTAGCCCGATTGGATCGTGCGGTTGTGCGTCAGGTCGACGATTTCGTATTCGAAGCGCGGCGCGGGCCGAATGCCGCCTTTGGCCGCGAAAGTACCGCAGAACATCAGCGTGCCGTCCTGGAGCCGGCTGCCATCGGTGTAGCGGGCGATAAGGTCGGTCGGCGCGAGCATGCCGGAAAGGGCGCCTTCCTGGTAAAGCGTGCGGCTGCCGTTCTCGATGATATGCGAGCGCAGGATCAGGCTGTCCCAATGATCCGCAACTTCGTCGAAGGGCCAGAACGTCGCCGCGACCGGCTTGTCGCACATCTGCTTGGAGACCGTGACGCCATAGGTCTCGACCTCGCGATCGGTATGATCGGAGCCGACGCCCACCCACAAGCGGCCGGCGTGCTGGAGAAGAACGTATTCGACTTCGCCGCTTGAAGCCGTGCCGACGGCTTCGATAGCGGTATCCGTCGTGAGCCGGGTCGCGGATACGCGATAGAAAATGGGCGTGGTGGCGGGGCGCTTCACGCCCAGCGCCTCGAGCTCGCGAATGTGCTTTTCGAGCGCGGCTTGGTCTCGCCCGGTCCAGCCGGCCACTACGCACGCCGTGATGGCAACGGTCTCTTGTGTCGACCCGGTGCGGGTTGCGAAAGTCAGTTCAAGCTTATGGCCGGTCATGGCGCTGCGTTCAGTCCTGGCGTGTTGACGAATCGTGCGGGCCGGGATCAGCCCAGTTCCTCGGCACGGCGAAGGCTGGCGATCATGGAGATGCGCTGCAAATAGCCGCGTCGCAGCTCCGGATTGCTCATGGCCTTGCGTAAGCGGTCGCGGAAAGCGTTTCGGTCGGCTTCGTCCGCAGCTTCGAGGTCGCGCTTGTTCTGGATCGTCTGGTTCTGCACATATTCGAGCGTCACCAGCCGGCGTTGCGGATCATAGCGTTCGATCTCACCTTCACGACCATTGCTGTGCCAATGTGCCGCGAGGCGCCGGGTCAGGTTGACGGCGTCGTGAATGCCGCCGTTCATGCCCATGCCCCCGAGTGGATTGTTGATGTGGGCTGCGTCGCCGACAAGAAATGTGCGGCCGAGGCCGAACTGCTTCGCCACCCTCTGGTGGACGCGGTAGAGTGTCGCGTGCTGCACCTCAAAACTCGCGCCCGGCACGATGCGCTGAAGCATCGTCTGACCGAATTCCGGCGTTGTCGCGGTTTCGTCGCTGACATCGGCCGGAATGGGAAACATCACGCGCCAGACCGGACCGACGCGCAGAAGGAAGTGCCAGCATTCCGGATCCGCGACATAGCTCACCGACACCAGATCGGGAAAGACCGTGTGGAAGTCGAACGGTGTCGACAACACGAGAAAGCGTTCGGGCCAGGTGAAGCCCTCAAATTCAATTCCGAGCGCGTGGCGCACCGCGCTGCGCGCGCCGTCGGCGCCGATCAGCCAGCGTCCGGCGCGGGTTTCCAGCTTGTCTCCACTGCGAATCTGCGCGCGTACGGCGCCGTCGTCCTGTTCGACGCCTTCGATTGTCGCATCGAACTCGATGGCGAAGTTGCTGTCTTTGCTGAGGCGGTCGAGCAGGATACGGGTCAGCTTGAACTGCTCCGCCTGCAACCGGAATGGATGTTGCGTGAGATCGGCGATCTCGCCGAAGTCGAATTGCCCCATGATGCCGTCGCGCTTCGAGCGATATTGCACATAGGGCGCCTTGAGCCCGGTCGCTATCAGAGTTTCAGCGGCCCCAACCTCAGCCAGCATGTCGAGCGTCGGTGGGTGAAAGGTCGAGGCACGCGATTCCGTGCTCAGCTCGTGCCCGGCCTCGAACACTGTTACAGGAACCCCCTGCTTCACCAGAAAAGCCGCGGCGGTGAGGCCGACGGGGCCTGCACCGGCGATCAGAACTCGTTCTTCCACTTCAGCCACCATTTAATCCTGCCGGGCGACCGGCCACGATACGAGCCGGTCGCGAGACACGCCTGCCGAAAAACAGATCGGTTACGGGATCCGCGCCTGCGATTGCTGGACGATCTTTTCCATCCGCGCCGCTTCCTTCGCGATAAACGTCTTAAACTCATCGGGCTTGTCGGCAATGACAGTGAGACCCACGCTTTTCAGTCGCGAGACGATGGCAGGATCACGCAACGCGCTGACAAAGGCCTTGTTGAGCGTATCAACGATGTCCTTCGGCGTTCCCGCAGGTGCAACGAAGCCGTACCAGATCCCGGCTTCGAGATCGGGATAGCCCGCGTCAGTAGCGGAAGGAACATCCGGCAATTGCTCGTGGCGCGCTTTCGCGGTGACGGCGATCGCGTTCAGTTTGCCGGAGCGGACCTGTTCGACGACGTTGGAGAAGTTGTCGCAAATCATGGACACGCGGCCGCCAAGAAGGTCCTGAAGCGCCGGTGCCGGCCCTTGATACGGGACATGCACAATGTTGATCCCGGCGAGAGACTTGAGCGCTTCGCCGCAAATATGGCTCGTGCTGCCGTTACCGGCCGAGGCGAAGAACAGCTTCCCGGGCTCGGCCTTCGCCAAAGCGACGAGCTCCTTGAGTGTCGAGGCTTTCACTGCCGGGTTGACGACGATCATGTTCGGCGTCGCTGCAGCATTGACAATGGGTGTGAAGTCCTTCTCGGGCGAGTAGAGTGGCTTGGCATAGATCCATTGATTGATGGCAAGCACGCCGGTGGTCGCCATCAGGATGGTGTAGCCGTCAGGTGCGGCAGTCGCGACGCGTGCGGCGCCGAGAGAGCCGTTGGCGCCAGGCTTGTTCTCGATAACGACAGGCACGCCGTTGAGAGCCTTGCTCAGGACCGGTGCCAACAGGCGCGGGATCATGTCGCTGCTGCTGCCGGCCGGGAAAGGCACCACGATGGTGATCGGCTTGTCCGGATAGTCCGCCGCCACAGCGGGCGAGAGCGCCAGTGTGAAGGCCATAGCGGCAAGGCCGAGTTTTTTCAGCGAAATGATCATATACCCTCGCAAGCCGTTGTCTGGATGATCTGATATTTCAATAACCATCCATGGCCGTCAAGATCAATAAGTACGCTAATATCGCCTTGATATTGTGCTTGATTATGTGATGTATCAGACCGATGATCTGACTTGGCTGCGTCGCTTGGACGCTGACGGGGAGCTGCGAGATGGCTGTCAATAAGCGTCACGACGAGTTCCACGCCCTCGACATGGCTGTGGGTTGGGAAGTGCCGCCGGGTTATCCGGCCGGCATTCAACAGAAGATTCTTTCCGGCGCGCTCGATGAGGTGAACAAGCGCGGCACGCGTACGCGCCTTTTGCGCTTTGCGCCCGGCGAGTTCACCACGAAGCCATTCGTGCACGAGTACTGGGAAGAAGTTTATCTTGTCTCGGGAGACCTGATCGTTGGCAACGACGAGCATGGCAAGGGCGGTGAGGCCTTCAGCCCGAACACCTATGCCTGTCGTCCGCCAGGTGCAGTGCACGGTCCGTTCAAGTCCGAGGGCGGCTGCGTCCTCCTGGAAATCCACTATTTCGATCCGGTTTGAGCGCGCTTGGAAACGACGGTGGCATCCATCTTGCCAACTCTGAACGAACTGGCGCGTGATCTCGCGGCCGGACATGTGACATCGCGTGACCTTGTCGAGAATTGCCTCGCACGGATTCAAGACGAGGGCGGTGAGGGCAGGAGGGCGTTCGTCGCGGTCGATGGCGACGGTGCGCGCCAAGCGGCTGACGCGATGGACAAACTTCGGCGGGCGAGCGCGCCGTTGTCGCCCTATGCCGGGATCCCGATCTCGATCAAGGATCTGTTCGATATCGCCGGGCAGGTGACGCGCGCGGGCTCCGTTGTCTTGAATGAAACGGCGCCAGCCACGACGGACGCCGTAGCGGTCGCGCGTCTGCGCCGCGCCGGCTTTGTCGTCATTGGCCGGACCAACATGACCGAATTCGCCTATTCGGGTCTCGGCATCAATCCGCATTACGGCACGCCGCGTAATCCTTGGCGCAGGGCCGAGGGTTATGTGCCTGGCGGCTCGTCGTCAGGTGCGGCGGTCTCGGTCACCGACGGTATGGCACACGCCGCGCTCGGCACCGACACCGGAGGATCCTGCCGCATTCCCGCGGCCTTCACGGGATTGGTTGGATTCAAACCGACCGCGCGGCGCGTCCCGCTTGAGGGCGCGTTGCCATTGTCGACGCATCTGGATTCTATCGGACCGATTGCACGGTCGGTCGCGTGTTGTGCCGTTGTCGATGCAGTCCTGGCCGACGCGCCGCTTATGCCGCTGTCGCCGCGTGGCCTTGAGGGTGTGCGGCTGGCTGTGCCGGAAGGCGTTGCCTTTGAAAATATCGAGCCGGCCGTTGCTGCGGCGTTTGAGAAAGCCATGCGCCGCCTTGAGAGTGCGGGTGCGCGGATCATGCGGATGGCCGTCCCGGAATTCGACGAGGTCGCGACGATCAACGCCAAGGGAGGCTTCACCGCCGCCGAGAGCTATGCATGGCACCGTCGCCTCCTGGCCACCAGCCGCGAGGCTTACGATCCGCGCGTCTCAATCAGGATCCTGCGCGGTGCGGAACAGAACGCCGCGGACTTCATAGACCTGTTGGCCGCGCGCCGTTCGCTGGTCGCGCGTGCGACCGAGCGCCTGTCGACGGTCGATGCGCTGGTTATGCCCACGGTCGCCATGACGCCGCCCCCTATCGCCGACATGGCCGATGAAGCTGCTTATGGTCGCGCCAACTTGCTGGCGCTGCGGAACTGTACCCTGATCAACATGATCGACGGTTGCGCCGTCTCTTTGCCGATCCATGCAGCCGGCGAAGCGCCCGTCGGTCTCATGCTGGCCGGTGTCGCGGGCGTCGACCGCAGCTTGCTCGCTCTCGCGGCCGCCGCAGAAGCTGTGCTGTCGGACGGTCAGCGGCCCGCGGTATGACCGCACTCAGGCGGTCTTCAGCGTAGCGAGCTTTTCCAGAATCGTGTGCCGGAATGAGGAGATGTGCCGGCGCATGATCTGTTCGGCCTCGTCGGCATTGCGATGGCAGATGGCGCGGAAAATCTCGCGATGATCGACGTTCACGCTGGCCTGGTGTTCGTTGTCGGCGAGTGTCAGCGACCACATCCGCAGTGACCGCTCGTTGAGATTGAGCAGGATGTCTGCCAGCACGTCGTTCTTGGCAGCCTTGGCGATACGCTGATGGAAATCGCGGTCGAGTATCATGAAGCGCTCGAGGTCGTTGTCCGGCTTCACCAATTCCGCGAGCACGTCGTTCAACTCGGCAATTTCAGTTGCGCTCGCCCGTTCGGCGGCGAGCCGTACGCAATAGGATTCATTCAGGAGACGCGCTTCACTGATCTGGATGACCTCTTCCAGGCCGATGCTGCGCACGACGATGCCTTTGCGCGGCAGGACATCGACCAATCCCTCAACCCGCAGGCGATCGAAAGCTTGATTGATGGGGGTGCGTCCAAAGCTCAGCATGGCCGCGACGCTTGCTTCGTTCAGATCTTCGCCGGGGCGGAAGGCGCAGGTGATGATACGGTGCTTGATAAGTTGGTAGGCCTGCTCCTTGAGAGAGGTTTCGGGCAAAGCGGACGCGGGACGCGCTGCGCGCCTGGATGGCTCTGCAGCCTTTTTCTTGGTGGCGGTGTTCTTGCCGCCTTTCTTCCGTGCCGCAGTCAGAGCCATTTCACTAATCCGTCGGGGTTGCAGGCAAACATCTCACCACGCGGCCGCGCGGCGGTTGCCCCTCGCTGGACCCCGGTTGTTCCTCAGCCATGCCGTCGGGCGTTGATTCGCCTGATACATCACTTCATGTCCGCTTTCCCCGCCGCGGACCCCGGGGTCAAGCTGCCCGGGGAGATCGCAGGCAGGGCACTATAAATACTTCATTGATAGCGCTGGACAAGCCCGCTCTTCGCGCAGGATCCAGGCGGCGCATACAGGAGCTGGTCTCGCCTGCAATGGTATTGGCGACGATACGATGCTGCTTGATACATCAGGCAAATGCGCCGCGGCTGCGTTCGAGGATCGCGCGGCTGGCCGCGGTGGCCCCCGTGGCATTCCGGAAGATTGCCCTGGATCGTCATTCCTCCAGCCGCGGTGGGCCTTCAACCCGAAGGATGATTGGAAAATCCCTCCACATGGTCGAGGATGGCGCCAAGGGTTAGGTCGAACCGTTTTCAGCTTGGGTGGGACACACAATGATCCGAGGACAGTTTCTCGCATCTCTGGCGCTGGCTGGAGCCCTGTCGCTGCTTGCGGCGTCCACGGTCTCGGCCAAGGAAAAAGTGAGCTACGCCTATCAGCTCGACCCGACATTCGACGCGGCGATGTGGGCGCTGAAGAATGGCAAGGTCAAATCTGACAAGATTGACGTCGAGCTGAAATCCCTGACGATCCCGGCGCTCATTCAGGCGACGCTGACCAAGCAATTCGACGTAATCCAGTCGGATACGATCGCGGTGCCGCGCTCAGCGACGCGCGGACTGAACCTCGTGATCATGTCGACGGCGATCCGCTACAGCCCGAAGGGCGTCGGGCACAATATCTACGTCCGCGCCGACTCGCCTTACAACACGGTGCCCGACCTGAAGGGCAAGAAGATCGGTGTGCCGTCGCTCGGCTCTGCCGGCTTCCATATGCTGCGCATGTGGATGGAGGAGCAGTACAAGGTCAACGCGGACGTCGCAGCGGGGGACTTCGAGTTCGTCGAAACCGCGCCGTCGGCTCTGCTCACCGGGCTCGAGACCAACCGCTTCGACGCCGGTACAATGCTCTATAGTCAGGCTTACCGTGCCCGCAATGACAAGACATTCCGCGCGGTCGCAACGCCGGCACGCAGCATGTACGAGTTGTGGGGCGTGCAGATGATCCCTTCGGTCAATGTTGCATATCCCGAGAAGATCGCGCAAAGGCCTGAGGCTTACAAAGAGTTCAATCGGCTGCTGCGGGCATCGGTCGAATACATGCAGAAGAATCCGGACGAGGTTTTCGGCGCGGTTGCGGCGGAGAGCAAAGTCAGCCCGGATTTCTTCAAGGTGGTCTTCACCGACTTCGCGGAGATACCTGCCAACATCACCGATGCTGACATCAAGGCAATTGACAAGTTGTGGGAATTGTCTGCCAAGCGCGGATTGCTGCAGTCGAAGCCGGACGTGAAGTCCTTCATCTCGGCCGACGCGGTCCGGAACTGATCAGGATCGGCGCGACCGTTCGCCTTCGGGGTGCGAGGCAAAGAACAGCGTGATCAGTTCGGCACGCGTCCGCAGCGACAATTTGCGGAAGGCGCTGTTCAGCTGGCTCTTCACCGTGGGAAGTCCCGTGCCGAGCCGTTCGCAAATCGCCTTGTTTGAATGCCCTTGGGCGGCAAGCCGAACGACATCCCATTCACGGGCCGTCAGCTTCGTAAACGGTCCCGTCCGATCGTGAACGCCATGTGCGGTGATCTGGTTGATATGACTCTCGAATACCGGGCGCAGCAATTGCAGCATCGAGATTTCAGGTTGCGTGAAAGCGCCCAAGCCAGATCGCCGCGAAAGACGGGCGCCGCCAATCAGGTGTCCGGCACGGCCGCGGAAGAACATTTCGACCTTATGTCGCTGGCCGAGCGGGCGCATGAACCCTTCATAATAGGCCGAACGGTACAGTCGGTCAGTCGGGTAGTTCCAGCCGGTGATAATGATGTTGTCGTCGCTCTTGGCGAAAAGTGCCGGGCGCATCGGGTCGATGTCGAGGAAGTGGCGATAGGGTTCGACCCAGCGCGTGTCGCCATCATGGGCGATATGGCCGTTGGGGATCAGTTCGCCGTCGATATCGTAAACCACGCAGCGATCGCAGGGCACGACGCCCGACAAGATGCGCGCAAGATGCAGTTTGGCTATTTGCGGGGCATTGTCGGTGTCGGGTGTCATCGAATGCCTCGCGCTGCCTTTTCCTTACGGTTGCGATGGCCGCTTCGACGTTGCTCGCATCTCAATCGCTCTCGAAGATGGGCCCGGAAGCGCAATGGTTGACGTCGAGTTCATGAATCCGGATGCGTTTCCGCCACAGCCGCCCCCGGCAAATCAGAGGGTAGCCGACTACGCGGCTGACGCAAGCGCGGCATCACGGCAGGTGATCCGGGAATGGCGTCCGCAACGCATGGCCTATGGCGCGAATCCGAGCAACGTTCTCGACATATTCCCGGAGACAAGCACGAAGACTTTGCGGCCAGCGCTGATCTTCTTTCACGGCGGGGCCTGGATGGCCGGCTATCCGTGGTGGTCAAGCTATATGGCGCCGGGGGTGCGTGGGGCCGGAGGAGTTCTGGTCGCGCCGACCTATCGATTGGCGCCGGAGCAGAAATTCCCGCGCCAGCTTGAGGATGTTGCTGCGGCCATCGCGTGGGTGTCCCGAAACGCAGCGCAATTCGGCATCGATCCGGATCGGATCGTGATCGGCGGCCATTCCGCCGGCGGCCATCTTGCCGCTCTCGCGTGCCTGCATCCGACGGCCTTGCCCAACGCCGGTGTGACTCACGGTGTCGTCAAGGCGTGTATGGTGCTGAGCTCATCGTTCAATCTGCATTATCCTGATGCTGCGGCCGGCAGCGGCGAGGAGCGCGTCTACAAGTTTCTCCTGGCCGATCGTGCCGACGACCACGCCGCGAGCCCGATCAACTATCTCTCGGACCGGATTCCACCATTCCACATCGTTCATGGCGAGCGCGATTTCGAACGCATCATCCGCACCAGCCGGGACATGGCTGCGGCAATCCATGCTCGCAATCAGCCAATCTGCATCGAGGAGTGGACCGGTCTCGACCACTTCGATACCCATCTTGCCTTGAGAGATCCGCAGCATCCCTGGTACGCCAGACTACATAACGTCTTCGCCACGACTACGCCGGAGCAGGCTCAATGTTAAATGATCATCTCGAGGGAAAATGGCTCAAATGCTTCATGGAAGTGTTTGGCTTATGCGCAGTGAAGCCCGGCGACGTGGTGACCATCCTGTCGGAGACCCAATCGCGCAGGATTAACGTCCAGTTGTCCGAACTCGCGTTGGTGGCGATGGGCGCCAAGCCCTTTCACATCGTCGTTCCGACGCCGGCCCAGACCTATGACGTGCCGATCCGCTCGACCGGTTCCAGCCAGGCGCTTCAGGGGATCAAACAGATCATCGGGGCGCTGGCGACATCGGATGTCGTCATCGATTGTACGGTCGAAGGCATTCTGCATTCACCAGAATTGCCCTCGATCCTTGGCGGCGGCACGCGCGTCATGATGATCAGCAATGAGCACCCGGAAGTACTTGAAAGGCTGATGCCTGACCCCAAGCTGCGGACCAAGGTGCGCCGGGCGGTGGAACTGCTCGACAAGGCCAAGGAAATGCGGGTCACGTCGCGTCATGGGACCGACCTCACCGTCAGTCTGGTCGGCGCGCCCGCGCGCGGAGCGGCAGGATTTGTCGACGAGCCCGGCAAGCTCGGATATTGGCCGGCCGGATTGTGCGTCGCGTTCCCGACCCCGGGCTCTGTAAACGGTCGGCTGGTGCTGGCGCCGGGTGACGCCAACCTGACCTTCAAGCGCTATGTCGAAAGCCCGATGACACTCGTGGTCGAAAACGACTACGTGACCGCGGTGGAGGGCAATGGGCTGGATGCCGAAATGACGCGCTCCTATTACGCGGCCTGGAACGAGCCGGCCGGATACGCCGTCTCGCATGTCGGCTGGGGCCTCAATCCCCGTGCGCGCTGGGATTCCATGGTGATGTACGACAAGCGCGACATCAACGGCACCGAGTTGCGCGCCTTTGAAGGAAACTTCCTGTTCTCGACCGGCTCCAACGAAACCGCGAACCGCTTCACCGCATGTCATTTTGATTTTCCGATGCGCGAGTGCACGGTGAAGCTGGACGGTGAAACGATCGTCGACGCCGGCCGTCTGGTGCAGCCCGCATAAGGAGCGAGATGGCAACCGACGCCTCCATTGAGGACCAACAGCCCGTCGTCGCCTTCGATGACGTAACCCTGCGGTTCGGGGACGAAACGCTTTACACCGGACTGAATCTCGAGGTCCGGGCCGGCGAGTTTCTTTGCATCGTCGGCCCCAGCGGTTGCGGCAAGTCGACGACGCTCAGGCTGATGGCGGGATTACTTGCGCCGTCGGAAGGCGCAATCCGGGTTGAGGGCCGCCCCGCGGAAGAGATGCGGGAGGACTTTGCCTTCGTGTTCCAGAATCCGCGTCTGGTGCCATGGCGGAATGCTGCGGAAAATGTCTGCCTTGCCGCATCGCTGCGCTACGGCACCTCCAAGCGCAAAGCGATGGATCGGGCGATTCGCGAGCTTGGGAAAGTGGGGCTCGCCAAGGATACGCAGAAGATGCCCGCCATGATGTCCGGCGGCGAACGTCAGCGCGTCTCGATCGCCCGCGCGCTGATGGTGGATCCGAAGATCGTGCTGATGGACGAGCCGTTTTCCGCACTCGATTTGCGGACGCGCGCGCTGATGCGGGACGAGATCCTCGCTCTGTGGAAAGAGACGCGAAAGACTGTCATCTTCGTGACTCATGATGTTGAAGAGGCGCTGGTCCTGGCTGACCGGATCGCCGTGCTGTCCCCGAAGCCGACACGATTGATCGAAACGATTGCCATTGACGCGGCCCGCCCGCGCCAGTTCGAAACCGATCCTGAATTGCTGCGCGTGCGCAGCCGCCTGCACGATCTTCTCCATTTCGAGATGGAGCCGGAAGCTTGACGCGGCTGCGGCTTTCGTCGGACGCTGCGGTGCGAGCCGGCTTTCTGTTTGCGGTTCTGATCGCGTGGGTCCTGACCGCGCGCAACATGCCGCCCTATCTCATTCCGTCGCCGCTCACAGTGGTTCAGGACATGTGGGCTTTGGTCGCGCAGCCCGGGCTCCGGCGGCATATCTGGGCGACAATGTTTCATATCTTCGCAGCGATCGGCATTTCGGTCGTACTGGCTTTTGCGCTCGTGCTGACCGCACGCAAGGTGCCGGTGCTCGCGCATCTGATCGAGGATCGCCTCACGCCGCTCGTTAACGCGTTTCCGGCGATTGGCTGGACGCTGCTGGGCATCCTGTGGTTCGGAATCGATTCCAGCACGGTGATCTTCGCGATATCGGCGATGCTGCTGCCTTTCAACGTCATCAATCTGAGCCAAGGCTTGCGCGCCGCCAGCGCCGATCTTCTCGAAATGGCGGACAGCTTCAGCACCAATCCGTTTCGCCGCTTCGCGCTGGTAGGATTTCCGCTGCTGGCCCCATTCCTGTTCGCGACGCTCCGGTTGAACTTCGGTGTCTCGTGGAAAGTGGCGCTGACCGCAGAACTGCTCGGTGGCAATAGCGGTCTTGGCTTCCTGATGAATCTGGCGATGCAGGACCAGAACACGAGCCGTATCCTGGCGATCTCGCTTTTGATTGTGCTTTTCGTCTATGTGGCCGACGTTCGGGTACTGGCCGCGGCGCAAGACCGCTTCGACTCGCGGTTTCGCACGCTATGACCACGGCGCGCGCTTCCGCACGGATCGGCTGGCTGATCGGCAATGCCAGCCTTCTGCTGGTCCTGGCCGCGTGGCAGCTGGCGTCGCAGACGACCCTGTCCGGCGTCCTTCCTGGCCCGATCAAGGTCGGAACGAGCTTGTTCTGGCTGCTGCAGGAAAAGGCGTTTCTGTTCGATCTGCTGGCCAGCGGCTTGCGGGTCGTGGGCTCGCTTGCTGCGGCGATGTTGATCGGCGGCCTGCTCGCGCTGTTGCCGTACTGGGTTCCCTGCCTCAATGGCACCGTTCACGGCGCCATCAAGCCGTTCCTGAATTCGTTCCCAGCGATCGCGTGGGCGCTGCTGGCTTCGATCTGGTTCGGGGTGTCGAACTTCACCGTGGTGTTTGTGCAGACCGCGATACTGATACCATTCTGCCTGGTCAATATTTCGGAAGGTGTACGGTTGCTCGATCGCGATCTTCTGGAAATGGGACGGAGCTTTACAGGGCGGAGCAATCGCATTTTTGCGAGCATCACAATCCCCCTGCTGCTGCCCTATATCGTCAGTGCCTTGCGTTCGGCCTATGGCGTTGCCTGGAAGATCGCCCTCGTCGCTGAACTGTTCGGCGCGCAATCGGGGCTCGGATTTGCGATGCTGCGCGCGGAGAACGTGGCCGATACAACCGGCGTGCTTGCCATTTGCCTGATGATCGTGATCGTCGGTCTCGCCGGCGACCGCTTCATCATTCAGCCTCTCGACCGGCGCACGCAGGGCATTTCGAGTATCGGGTAGGGGACAACGTATGCACGCCCAGGCAATCGTTCTGGCGAAACGGCCTTCGGGCCAGCTTCAACTATCGGACTTCGCGAGCATCTCCGTCGCGCTTCCCGAGCTTAGGGACGGCGAGGTCCTGATCGCTGCGCGCTACCTGTCGATCGACCCTTATCTGCGGGGCCTGCTTGATGAGACGCCCTTTGTCGGACAGCCTGTCCCGGTCGGCGGAGTGGTCGCATGCCGTGGCATCGGCGAGGTGATGCGATCTGCATCCCCCGCGTTCAAGCCGGGCGACCTGGCCTTTGGAGAACTTGGCTGGCAGTCGCAGACTGTTGTTCCAGCCGCCGCCTTGCGCCCGGTCGCACAGAACAATCATCCGATGACATGGCAGCTTGGCGTTCTCGGCATCCCGGGCATTACCGCCTGGCTGTCGCTCGACCGCATTGCATCGCCCAAAGCCGGGGATGCCGTGGTCGTATCGTCCGCCGCCGGGACCGTTGGTTCGGCGGCTGGGCAGATCGCCAAGCCCGCCGGCTGCAAGGTCATCGGGATCGCCGGTGGCCCGCAGAAGACGGCGGTTCTGCGCGACGCGCTGGGTTTCGATGAAGCGATCGATTATCGCGGCACCGACAATCTGACCCAGGCAATCACCGCCGTGTTGCCGAACGGAGCCGATATTTATTTCGACAATGTCGGCGGGCCGATGCTCGACGCAATGATTCCCGTCATGAAGCCCCTCGGGCGTGTGGTGATCTGCGGCTACGTGTCTGGCTATGAGTTGACCGGCGAGGCGCCTGCGATGCGGAATGCGAAACTTATTTCGTTCAGGCGGCTGAGGGTCGAGGGCTTTTCGGTACGCGATCACGTCGCGGATCACGCGAGGGCCGCGCAGGCTTTGCTCGGCCTTGCAGACGCGGGCCAACTCCGCCAGATCGAGACGGTCTGCCAAGGCTTGGCTGATGCGCCGCGGGCGCTGGTCGGTTTGTTGCGCGGCGATATGACCGGGAAGGTGATCGTGTCCTGCGGGTCGTGATCGACGCGACAATCGTCAGGCTGGCAAGCTTTTGCCGCCGTCGACATACAGGCATTGCCCGGTCACAAATCCCGCCCGGGGCGATGCAAAATACGCCACCGCAAACGCCACGTCCTCTGGCGTGCCGGCCCGCTTCATCGGCTGCAGCGCGACGAAGTCATTGAACTGTGCATCGGTCAATGCTCCGCGCGCCAGCGGCGTATCGATAAAGCCGGGGGCAACCGCGTTGACCGTGATCCCTCGCGGCAGCAGTTCGATCGCGAGCGATCGAGTCAATCCGTTTACGGCGGCTTTGGTCGCGCCATAATGCGCGATGCCCTTGCCGCCGAGCGCTGCGCGCGACGAGATGTTGACGATTCGGCCGCCGGACTGCATCCCGCGCGTCGCCAGTTGGCAGCACGCGAACAATCCAAGCAAGTTGACCGCGAGCAGCCGCTGAAATTCCTCGCCGGCGACTTGTTCGAACGGGGCCTGCGACATGGTTCCGGCGCTGTTGACCAGGATATCGCAGCGGCCGATGCGGTCAAAAGCCCGTTCAAGCGATGTTCGGTCGGTGATATCTGCAGAGACGGCATCGGCCTTTCCGCCTTCTTTGCGGATATCGGCGACCACGTCGTCCGCCGCTTCGGCGTTGCGATTGAGAATGAAGACATGGTCGCCGCCCCGGCTAAGCTCGATGGCACTCGCGCGGCCGATACCAGTTGCCCCGCCGGTTACGACGATATGTCGGAGGTGGTCGGTCATGCTTTTGCCCTGCGCCGAATAAACGTGATGAGATGCGCCAAAAAAGCTTCGGCGCCCGGTGATAAAACTGATTTCGCTCTTTGAAGAACGATAACGTCGCGATTGAAGTCGAGCTTGCTGACGTTAAGGATGACGACCTCGCGGCGCTGTATGTCGTGATCCACGAGGTGCGCTGGCACCAAACTTATGAACGTACCGGCGCGCAGCAGGGCGATCATGCAACCCGAGGAATTTGTCTCGACTTGAGGGTCCGGCGCCCGCAATCCGATGCGTTCAAAGACATCCACGATTCTCGGCCAAAGCAGACCGCCCCGCGGTGGAAGGACCCACGGAAACTGAATCAGGTCTGATGGTTTGACGACCTTGCGCAAGGCGAGCGGATGTTGCGCGCCTGCGGCAAAGACAAAGCGGTCCTTGAACAGCAGCGTAGCGGTGAGGTCCGCCGCTATCGGCGCAGATGGTCTGGTCGTGACCGCAAAGTCATGACGTCCGCTCATCACCGCGTCCGACAATGGCTCGTAGAGCCCTTCGTGAAGGTGGACCACCATCTGCGGCCGTGTCTTCAGGAATGAAGCGAGAGCCTCTGATACCAGTGAGGCGGCGAGGGCCGGGCCGACGCCGATGCGAGCCTCACCACCCATATGGCTGCGCAGATTCTCGATTTCGGATCTGGCTCGCCCGATTTCATTCTGGATGATGTCCGCCCGACGGGCGAGCATGTCGCCATAACTGGTCGGTTCGATGCCGACCGGCGTTCGCTGGAACAGCGGCACGCGCAACTCATCCTCGAGCCGCCGAATGGTCTTGCTCAAAGCGGGCTGAGAGAGACCGAGCTCGCGGCAGGCTTTGCCGATGCTGCGGTGCCGGTAGGCAACCAGGAAATAGGCGAGGGCGGAGGAATTCACGTATGCGTCCGAGGCCGTAGGGCATAACAAGAGGTTATGTAGAGGCAAGAGTTTGGATACTTCCACGGCCCCCCATGTCGTGCAACGATTTCGTCGATGAATGGACCTGCCCGCCTGACGGCTTCTCCTCCACGCTTGGCAATGGACGTCGCCGGCGCAGGCGAGCCTCTGCTTTTCCTGCACGGTATCGGCGGCAATCGGACCAATTGGTCCGGCCAGTTGGCCGCGCTGTCCGATCAGTTTATGTGCGTTGCGTTCGACTTCCGAGGCTATGGTGAAAGCGAGGACGGTCCGACTGCGCTCGACTTCTTCGATTTCGTCGATGACGTACGGCGCGTCCTTGAAGAAAACGCGATCACACGCTGCCATCTCTTTGGCTTGTCCATGGGCGGATTGGTTGCGCAGGCCTATTACGTACGCCATCCGGCGAACGTCCTCAGTCTCGGGCTGATCGGATGCCGGCCTGGCTCCGCGCCTGTCTTCGAAAACAGCAAAGCCTTTGCCGAAGAACGGACCGCGCCGCTTGAGCAAGCCAACAATCCCGAGGCGCTGGCGGACTCCCTGTTGCCGCGTCTGCTTGGCCCGGCGGTCGGCGCGACCGAGCGCGAGATCATCCGCCAGAGTCTCGCAAGGATCAGGCCGGACTCTTATCGCAGGGTCCTTTCTGCCCGGCTTTCCATCGCTCCGTTTCTGGAACTCGGCGACATCGACGTACCCACGCTGGTGATGGCCGGCACCCACGACCAGGTCGCGCCGAGGACCCAGATGGAGCAGATGGCCGCAGCCATACCGAACAGCGTTCTGGAGATCATCCCGGAAGCCGGGCACCTGATGAACATCGAACGTCCGGACCTGTTCAACCGACACGTCCGCGATTTTTTGACACGCGTGAAAAGAAACTCTTCGTCCTAGACAACATCGCTCACAATGGGTCTCATTGCGACGACCGAGCATAAGGAGTTCGCTATGAAAAGAGTAATCCTGGCGGCAACGCTGGCGCTTATTGCGGCAACGGGCGCCGCGAATGCACAGACAAAACGCATCGCAATTGCGAGCTTCGGCGAGCACCCTGCGTTGCAAGGTGTTGTCGACGGCTTTAAAGCCAAGATGAAGCAGCTTGGCTACGCTGAGGGAAAGGACACGAATATTACGTTCACCCACGTCAACTGGGAACGTAATCTGATCCCGCAGATGCTGACCAAGATTTCAGCCGACAAGCCGGATGTGGTCGTGACGATTACGACCCCGGTCACTCAGTCGGCAGTGCGCGTGTTCACCGATCCGGCGACCCCCGTTGTGTTCGCGGCGATCCAGGATCCGGTGGTTGCCGGTGTGATCCCGGCCTGGGACAAGACCGGCCCCAACATGACCGGTGCTGCCAATCTGGTCGACATGGATGGCACGCTGAAGTTCATCAAACAGATGCTGCCGAACGCCAAGCGCATTGGCGTGCCGTTTAACCCCGGCGACGACGCCGACAATGCGCTGCGCGAGAAGCTCGTCGCAGCCGCCCCGAAATACGGCATGGAGCTTGTCCTGACCAGCGTGGACAATACCAACGATATTCCCCAGCGCATTCAGACGTTCGCGGGCAAGGTCGATGCGATCTATGTGTTCCCGTCAAATCTGTTCCAACCCGCCACCGCCCAGATCGGTGCGATCGCCAGCCGCCTGGGAATTCCCGCCTTCAATGGTTTGCCGGCTCCAGTGCTCAAACACGAGATGCTGGCGTCCTATTCGGTAGACTTCCCCGCGATCGGTGCAACAGCGGCGACCATGGTGGACCGCTTGTTCAAGGGCGAGAAAGTCACCGACATCAAGCCGACCTTGCCGACGCCGGAGGAGCACTCGGTAGTGATCAGCCAGCAGCAACTCGACAAGCTCAAGGTTAAGCTTCCCGACGCCTACGCCAATTGCCCCAAATGCGTGGTGAAGTAACATCCGAAACCGTGCCGGCGCTCGCGATCGCGAACGTCTCAAAGGTCTTCAACGCGGGCGCGCCGACTGAACGGCGCGCGCTAAACGGGGTCACGCTTTCGCTTGCGGAGGGTGACTTCGCAGTCATCATCGGAAGCAACGGTGCCGGTAAAAGCACGCTGCTTAGCGTCGTTGCTGGCGATGTTATCCCGGATAGCGGTTCGGTCTCGATTACTGGCGCGGATGTAACCGCTATTCCGGTCCATCGTCGCGCCGCGCTGATCGCACGCGTGTTTCAGGACCCGTCGCGGGGAACCGCGCCAGGGCTGACCGTCGAAGAGAACCTCGCGATCGCCTACAAGCGCGGCAAAAGCCGGTATCTTGGCAGGGCCGTCACCTCCGACAGGCGCAAACTGTTTCGTGAGGCGCTGGAACCTCTGGGTCTGAATCTTGACCGTCGGCTGGATACGCGGGTCGATCTCTTATCAGGTGGCCAGCGGCAGGCTTTATCGCTGACGATGGCCTGTCTGCTGAAGCCCGATATCCTGATTCTGGATGAACATTGTGCGGCGCTCGACCCTCGGACAGCCGAGGCAGTGATGACGGCCACATTCACGGCCGTTCAGCGGTGGCGCATCACGACCCTGATGGTCACACACAACATGCATCATGCCATCGATCACGGAAATCGGCTGCTGATGATGCATGAAGGCGCGATCGCGTTCGAGGCGTCTGGGAAAGAAAAGGAGGGGCTGACCGTTCCGTCGTTGGTGGACCGCTTTCAGACCGCCGACGACAAGGTGCTTCTGGTGCGCTGATGATGGATATCCTGAGCAGCTTCGTAAATCTCGTTCCGGTTACGCTATCGCAGAGCCTGCTCTACGGCTTCGTGGCGCTCGGAATCATGATTCCGTTCCGCTTGCTCAGTTTCCCGGATCTGACCTGCGAAGGTGCTTTTCCGCTCGGCGGTTGCCTATGCGCTGCCCTCCTGGTGGCGGGTGTTCCGCCAGCCCTCTCGATGATCATTGCGATCCTTGCCGGCGTTCTCGCCGGCTGCGCCACCGCGTTTATTCATTTGCGTTTCAAGATCAACACGCTGCTGGCCGGCATATTGATGATCACCATCCTGTGGAGCATCAACCTTCGCATCATGGGAAAATCCAACATCCCGCTCTTCGCCGCGCCTTCCTTCTTCGACAGCATTTACAGCGGGTTTACGCTCAACGTGCCAGTCCAGATCGCATTCTGGTTGCTCGTCGCGATCGCGCTGATCGCTTTGCTCTGCTGGTTTCTCAGCACCGATCTGGGGCTTGCTTTGCGTGCCACCGGTGCGAACGAGGTCATGGCGCGCGCTCAGGGGATCAATACGTGGGCCATCACGATCGCTGGCGTAGGCGCGGCGAACGGTCTGACCGCCTTTGCCGGGGCGTCCGTCGCCCAGGTGCAGGGCTACGCGGACGTGCAGATGGGCTTCGGTATTCTTATTAATGCGCTCGCGGCGTTGATCATCGGGGAGGCCGTGGTCGGACGGACGAGCATTTTTCGACAGGTCCTGGCGCCGTTCGTTGGATCGATCGTCTATTACCAGGTCATTTCGGCCGGGCTCGCACTGGGTCTTCACCCCTCGGACCTAAAGCTGGTAACCGGTCTCTTTGTCCTGATCATGCTTGCATTACCAAAGCGCAAGTCCGGCGGCGTGGCGTTGCCCGAGCGACCCGTTAACGCATGAGCGTGGCCTTCGATCATCTGATGGTGATGGTCGCCGATGAGGCGGTTGCAGCGCAGGAGTTTACGCAAGCCGGATTTACTGTCACGCCTCGCAGCGAATTGCCGGGGATGGCCAATCGGCTGGTCTGCTTTCCGTCGTCTGCGCCGAATGCCGCCTGCTTTATCGAGCTCCTGTCTGTCGAGCGACTGGACGACGTACCCTCGCGCATTCGGAGTTTTGTCGGATCGCAATTCGGCCCGATCGCTGTGGTGTTTGCCGTGCCGGATCTGGCCGCGTTGAAGCGGCGGCTGAACGACAAGGCGGTCGACGTATTCGGTCCGCTCGAGATCAGGCGCCGATGGACGTTACCATCCGGAGAGACGCTCGATGTAGCTCTGGACATTGTGATCGGCGAGGGAGAGGCGCTCCCCTTCAGATGGGCCGCAGTACAGCATTATACAGTCGGACATTATCAGCGTGCCGATTTCCTGACCCATGCCAATGGTCTCAAGCGCTTGCGGGCCATTGTGATTGTCGTCGATGACCCTCGCGGCGTCGCGACGCGGATGGAGGCGCTGTTCGGCTGCAAGTATCGCTGTGCTGGAGAGTCCGCAATCGTGACGCTCGGCAACGTGCCGCTGCTTCTGCTGGCGGATGGCCAAAGGAATGGGTCCGGATGCCGCGAGAGGGGCTCTATCGCCGGTGCGATCCTGCAGGGAGAGATCGACGATCGTGATTTCGATGATGTGATTGAGCAGCTTGTATCCAAGATGCTGGTCGATGGCTGTGTCCGGACAAAAGAAATCAGTCATCTTAAGCTTTTTACTCTCAGGCACTCTCGAATCGTCTGACTTCTCAGTCGCTGAATGAGGTCCGAGCAGTTATCGCCGAACCAAAGTTTGGTTCCGCCGCTGCTTTCAGAGTTGTCTTGCGCAAGCCGTCATGGCTGCGCCGCGGCCCCGCTATCATGAATCAGGCGATTGTGCGATGTTTCGCATATATTGAGATTGTGGCGCTACGAAAATGAAGCAGAAGTCGACGCGGCGGCAACAAGGTGTTCAAGGAGTCGAAATCGGGCTGCGGATCGCGTTCCATCTTGCGGAGGCGCGGCGGCCGCTGTCGCTGAGCGACATCGCGAAGGTGGCCGGTCTGGCCCCCAGCAAGGTGCATCGCTATCTGGTCAGTCTTGGCAGGGCCGGCATCATTGAACAGAACTCCAGCACCAACCGGTACGATTTAGGGCGTGGCGCGCTCGTGCTGGGTCTTGCGGCGCTGAACCGCCTCGACGTGTACCGGCTTGCCGATCAGGCCATTCAGGAGATCTACGACGAAATCGGCGTTGGCGTTTCCGCGATGATCTGGGGCAACAACGGGCCCACAGTCATTCGCCGGATCGAGCCATTGGACCGGGTTATGGTGACCACACGGATAGGCACCGTGATATCTGTGGTCTCATCGGCATCCGGGCGCTTGTTCGCCGCGTTCCTGCCGTCCCATATCGTTGATCCAAAGATCGACGCGGAATTCGCAGGAGGTCGCCAGTTTACATCGATGGGGCAACCGATCAGCCGCAACGATTTCAAGGCTATTGTGGAGAAGGCACGCAAAGACCGGTTCGCCGTTGTGCGGGGCGATTTCCTGAAGGGCTTCGACGCCATCGCGGCGCCGGTATTCGGTCACGACGGTCAGATCGTTTTGACGATATCCATCGTCGCCGCTGAAGGAACGATCGACTTTTCCCCGGGGGGGCGGCCCATTCGCGCATTGCAGGCCGCTGCCAGCACGCTCTCCTCGCGGCTCGGAGCGCCAGGTTTCGATATGGTCGCGGACGCCGGAAAATAGTATGCGCGCGCGGTCAGCTCAGTAAAAATCGCAGGTTATGTGCGTCGAATGTCTCCGGATCCTCGAACTGAGGCCAGTGGCCGACATTCTTCATCTCGACATAAGTCGGATTTTGTATCAGCGTCGCGACTTTGCGGGCCGTGTCGAGAAACACATTCGGGTCATCAACTGAACCGATCAGCAGCGTAGGCGCTGTGATCTTGCGCCACTCGTCTTCCGAGATGAGATTGCGCTCGCGTATCTCCGGATCCTGCAGCACGAGGATGCGTGCCATGGCGTCACGTGCGCCGGGCAACCTGTAAACCGCCTGTCGAACCGCGATCAGATCGTCGATCCTGTTTTCCGGATCGTGGATCAGGTTGTCGAAAATTGAAGAGATATTCTCCCAACTGGGTTCGTCGACCGCCTTGAAACGCTGGGATTGAATGCGCTGCATGGTCGCCTTGTTGGCGACCAGGCCTGACGCGGAACACAGCGTCATTTTCGCAACTGCTTCGGGGTGATCGACAGCGAGGCGGGCAGCGACCCAGGCGCCGAGCGAGACCCCGATGAACGATGAGCGTTCCGCGCCCACCGCTTTCATGAAGTTCAGGGTGTGATCGACATAGGCGGAAATCTCGTAGTCATAGGCCGGCTTGTCGGAAAACCCGGACCCCACCATATCGATGGCATAACAGTTGAAATGTTTCGCGTGCGCGCCAAGATTGCCGCAGAATGCTTCCCACGATCCACCGGTGCCATGCAGCATGATGAGAACCGGGGCGGTCTGGTCTCCTGCCTGTACGAAGCGCGTATTGATGCCGCCAGCATCGACCCAGCCTTGACGGAAGCTCAACTCGCGCAGATCGCTCCATATGCTTCGGTACGGCTTGATCATCGGTGCCTCAGGCGTCGAGATGCGATTGCAACATCATTGGGGGCGTTTCCGTGGCGACGGGAATCTCAGCCGCGGCGTCCGCGTCGTCGAGCGTCTTCTTGAAGAACGCATCGAACTTGTCCAGATGGCTCTGCTTGCGGCCATACTCATTGTGCATTCGCGCGAAATTCACGTCCGGATCGCCCGCGTAATATAATTCGTACAACGAATGACGCGAGCCGAAATCGCTGCCGCAGATATCCCAGGCACAGCGTGCCAGCGCCACTTTCTCGCGCGCGCTGATTTTTGCACCGTGATAGAAGCGGGACAGTTCGTCGCCCAGGGGGCCGTCAAAGTCCGCCATGGACGAGGGGAGCTGCATTAGTCCGCTGGCGCCGAGCCGCCGAAGCTTGTGCATGAACTCCGGATAGAAGCGCGGCCCCATTAAGCGCCCGATAATCAGCGCGTCGAAATCCGGATAAAGCACGCCATTATCCGGATCGATTTTTGCCCCCTGTTCGCCGGCAACGACTGCAGACCGGATGATTTCGATGAAGGCCGCTGCTTCACCGAGCGAAATCGTAACCGGAGGCATTCCCTCCACGCCGATGGCTTGCGCCATGCGCGTGAGCAAGGCGTATATGAACTCCAGTTTGACCTGCAGTCGGATATTGGTCTGATGCGCGGACAACTCCCGAACGCGCGTTGTCGCGTACATTTTTGTGATCAGACTGATATCGCCATGCAGAAAGACACGTTCCCACGGCACAGTCACCTTGTCGAAAATGACCACAGAATCCATTTCGTCGTATCGTGATGACAGGGGATAGTCATCGACGCGTCCGACATGGGTGAAGGACGGACGGCAGATAATCTTCAGGCCATCGGATCCAATGGGAACGCTGCAGCAGAGCGCATACGGCTCGTCGCCGGGGCCGAAGTTCGGCACCGCAGGCCAAAGCAGGATGTCATCAGCGTAGGCAGCCGCGGTCGCAACCGATTTCGCGCCGCTGACGACGATGCCGCGGGAGTTCTCCTCTACGACGTGCAGACACAAACCGGGATCGTTCTGCTGCGAACGCCGTTTGCTGCGGTCGACCTGGGGATCGTGAAGTGCGTGAGTGAGAAAGATATCGTTGGTCGCGGCGTAGCGGTAATATCCTTCGATCGCCGCCTTCCGGTCGGCCGATTGCTGCGCGAAGAAATTGCTCTTGTGAGCGAGCGCGGTCACAAGAGTGTTCAGGAAATCGGGTGAGCGCCCGAGGAATCCGCAGGATTGCTCCATCCAAAGTCTGATGGCCGCACCTCGTGCAGAAAGCTGCTCGCGGGTCCGAGGGGCGTGATAGGTGCGACCAATCCTTTGCCCAAGCTGGGAGCACTCGATCGTCAAAACGTCGCGCGCAACAGGATCGTGCTGGAGGTCGTACAAATGCGCGGTCGCATCGATGACCGGCCGGAGCAAAGGCTCCTCGGTGACGTCGCGTATTTTGCGGCCTTCGAGCCAGACATTGCGCCCATCTCGAAGTGCTTCGCGATACGCTTTTCCGTTCCGCGCTCCCATTCCGTCATTCCTCAAGTTGGCTGTGCCAAATTCTGTATAACAGAACTAATTGCAAAATACGTAATTTAATGAAATAGTGGCTGTCAACCTCGCTCTGGATGGTTGACGGTTTCGCATGTCACGAAAGTTGGCTGTTAATGCTGCATTGCACTATTGCCCATCGCAAAGTAAGGCGCACAATGCGTCGAGGTGGCCAGCCCTTGACACGATCGATTCGAATTCTGCTATTAGAAATTGATTATGAAAATTAAAGCTGGCGCGTGACCGCTCCATACTTGAAGACGCTGGCAAATCTTAAGCGGACAGGGAGGACTTTCGAATGAAGCTGCTTGGATCGGCTATCGCTGGCACTGTCGCCACGGGTCTGTTGTTGATCGCTCATCCCGCAAGTGCAGAGGTGAAAGTTGCGATCGATCTGGCCCTGACGGGGCCGACCGCCACGATCATCGCGCCGCACAAGCGCGCATGGGATATCCTGCCGAAGGAACTCGGTGGCGAGCCGGCAAAATACTTCATTGTCGACGACCATGGCGATCCCACCGAGGCTGTAAAGCAGGTGCGTCGGCTGATTCTGGAGGAAAATGTCGACCTGATTCTCGCTGCCGGCACGACGCCGATCTGCACTGCCGTGAGCGAGGTCGCGCTGGAAGTGAAGCGGCCGCTGATGTGCATGTCGCCGGTTGCGGTGTCGAAGGACGCCGCGCACTGGGTCTTCTCGACGCCGCCCCGGAGTGCGGTTCTGCTGCAACCGCTCGTCAATCACATGAAGTCGGCGAACGTGAAGACGCTGGGCTTTATCGGATTTACCGACAGCCTCGGGGAGGTCGATCTGAAGACCCTGTCCGCGTTGGCTCCGGAAGCCGGCATCAAGATAGTCGGATCCGAGCGGTTTGAGCGCACTGCGACGTCTGTCGCTGCTCAGGTTCTGAAGATCATGTCGGCGAAACCGGACGCGGTCTATATCGGCGCTTCCGGAACTCCCGCTGTCCTCCCACACACCACCTTGCGGGAGCATGGCTACAAGGGGCAGATTTATCACAGCAATGCGGTGCTCGTTCCCGACTTCCTGCGTGTCGGCGGAAAGACCGTGAATGGTACGATCGCGGTGTCCAGTCCACTCTTTCTGTTAGACCAGCTGCCTGACTCCGATCCATCGAAGAAGGCCGGTCAAGACTTTGCGAAGATGTGGGACCCGGTACACGGAGCCCAGACGCGTAATGCATTCGCCGGTTACTCCTATGATGCTTATCTCATTCTCAACCAGGCGGTCGCAAAAGCGCTCAAAGTCGCGAAGCCCGGGACGCCAGAGTTCCGGACCGCGCTGCGCGATGCGCTGGAGCAGACCAAGGAGGTCGTCGGAGCCAATGCCGTCTATACGATGAGTCCTACCGATCATAACGGGGTCGATCATCGCGCTGTCCATCTGATCAAACTCGACAACGGCACATGGAAGCTGATGCAGTAATGTGAGCTCGGTGACGCCGCTGAGCTGCGGCGTCACGACGCCTGATACCGAGCAGCGCCGCCGTCTGTTGACAAGCACGAGAGTACACGGACACCGTGACTATGAAGGATGACGTCAGTTCGCGAAACACCAACCGGAGCAAGACATCGGTTCTGGTGGTTGGCGGTGGTCCCATCGGGCTCGCGCTTGCGGCGGATCTCGGAAGGCGCGGCATAGATTGTACGCTCGTCGAGCAATACGGCCCGCATCTGAGGTCGGCTCGCATCATGATGATCAGCGTCCGGACCATGGAAATGTGCCGGAGCTTTGGCGTGGCGGACAAAGTGCGTCACTGGGGTTTTCCGGCAGACTTCCCTCATGACAACATCTGGGTCACCAATCTGAACGGATATCGCCTGGCTCATGTGCCAATGCGTTCTCTTGGTGAAAGCGAGCCCTCTCAGTACAGCCCGGAATACCAGGTGCACTGTCCCCAAACCTATCTCGAGCCCATTTTCGAGGAATTGGCGGCATCGTTTCCAAGCGTCACTATTCGCCACAACACAAAGTTCGTCGCGCTCGAGCAGGACGGCGAGGGTGTAACGGTCCAACTCGAAAGCCGCGAGACTGGCCAGCATGAAACCGTCCGGGCCGACTATGTTGTCGGGTGTGATGGTTATTCGAGCTCGGTGCGCCAAGCGCTTGGCATCCGGATGCGCGGGCAGGAATTCATCGACTATTCGATCAGCATCGAGTTCATCTGCGACGATCTGCCTGCCATTCATAAGCAGGGCAGGGCGCTCCGCTATATCTTCATTGGCCCTGAGGGGACCTGGGGTTCGATGATGGCCGTTGACGGACGCAAGCGCTGGCGCGTTCTGCTTTACGGAATCAACGAAGATCCCGCCACGATCGACGTGCATGGCGTGATCCGCCGCATGGTCGGTCGCGATTTCGATTACACGCTCGATTCCGCAAAGCCATGGGTACGGCGCGGCGTGATCGCCGACAGCTTCCAGGACGGCCGTGTCTTTCTTGCGGGTGATTCCGCGCACACGCACTTGCCGAACGGCGGCCTCGGGATGAACACCGGTCTTGGCGATGCGATAAATCTCGGCTGGAAGCTTGGCGGCGTTATCGACGGCTGGGCCGACCCGACAATTCTCGATAGCTACGACACCGAGCGGCGGCCGGTCTGCCATCGTGCGATGGAAGAAGCGCTATCCGAATTCAAGCGCTTTACAGGAAGCCCCGCCAATCCCCATATCGAGGCGCCGACCCCCAAGGGTGAGGCCGCGCGCAGGACCGTGGCCAACGTCGTTCAGGCGTCCTACGACAAGGCGAAGGGATGGGATCGCTTCGGCATCCATCTTGGTCACATCTATCATCCGTCTCCGATAGTAGTCACCGATGGCACGCCGCTGCCGGATGACGATACGTTCGGGTATGAACCGACGACGTTCCCAGGCGCACGCGCACCCCATGCCTGGATCGAGGCGGGCCGATCCACGCTTGATCTTTTCGGTGGTGATCACGTGCTTCTGACCTTCGGAGCGTCAGCACCAGACGTGAAGGCGCTGACTGACGCCGCCTCGGCGCGAGGACTCAAGATCGCGATACACCATATCGATGATGAAGACACCGCGCGGCTCTACGGCAGGACAATGGTGCTGGTACGTCCGGACGGTCATGTGGCCTGGCGTGGCGATGATCTGCCGAAGGATTGTCAGGCGCTGATCGACCGTATCCGTGGTGGTCGTGCCAAGGTCAGGCAACCTGAGACTACGAGCTGACAGCTCAGAATGATTACCGACATTGTCGATGCCCATCATCACTTCTGGAACCCGGCAGCGCTCGACATACCGTGGCTTGCAGGTTCCAAAGCCTCGTTCGGCGATCCGGCGCAAATTCGCTCGCTCTATACCACGAGCGAATATCGTGCTGATGCAGCGCCTCTGACGGTGCAAGCCAGTGTTCATGTCGAGCCCGCTGGCAATCCCGCCGATGCATTGTTGGACACGTTCTGGGCTACGGGCGTTGGTGATGCGTCCGGCCTGCCCGATGCCATCGTGGCATATTGCGACATAGAGAGCCCGCATCTGGGCCGAATGCTCGACGAACAGCAACGCTCCGCGCGGCTGCGCGGAGTTCGGCAGCGGCTGAATTTCGACGAGCCATCTGGTCGGCGTATCGCCCGGTCGGGGGACCTCATGGCGAGTCGGGTGTTTCGAGACGGATTGCGGACCGTCGCGAAACGAAATCTGGTATTCAATCTCAGCATTTTCGCGCCGCAACTGCCGGAAGCTGCGGAACTTGCCCACGCGGTGCCAGATTGCGTGTTCGTGCTTGAACATCTCGGCTGGCCGATCGCGACCGATGCGCGAGCGTTCGATGAATGGCGCGCGGGTATGACGCTGCTCGCTGCAGCTCCGAATGTGAGTGTGAAAATCTCCGGACTATGGGCAATTGACCGGCACTGGACTCCGGAGGTCGTCGATCCTTGGATCCGCGCGACTGTCGAGATGTTTGGCGAGGATCGCTGCCTGTATGGCAGCAATTTGCCGATCGAGAAGCTGATGTGCCCACTACCGCGGCAGGTCGCGACCATTACCGCTGCGCTGTCGGATTTTGGTCCAGACTGCCTTCATAAGATATTCGTTAGCAACGCCCTCGGCGTCTATTCGATCGCTATTCCAGGATGACACCTGACATCGCCTTGTTTCTGTTGAAAGATGGCGCGGTGACCGGCGCCATTTATGCGCTATTGGCGATCGCCTCAATCATGACTTTCGCAGTCACGCGTGTGATTTTCATCCCGCAAGGAGATCTGATTTCATTTGCCGCGCTGACACTTGCTGCGTTGCAAGCAAAGTCGCTGCCTGGCACGGTCTGGCTGATCTGTGCAGCGGCCGCCTGTTGCGCGGTTATGGATATTGCCGCTGCGCTCCGCGGTCACAAAGTACGGTTCTTTGGCTGGGATGGCGTGATTCATATTGGTTGGCCGGTCGTGGCCGGTCTCGCTACATGGCTTTATGTTGTCAGCGGCTGGTCGAGCATCTTCGTCGAGATCGGACTGACGCTGCTGCTTATCGTACCTTTTGGCTTTCTGAGCTATCGTCTCGTGTTCGAGCCGTTGCGGAATGCCTCGATTCTAACCCTGCTGATCGTCGCCGTCGCAGTCCATTACGGACTGCTCGGCGTGGCCCTTTATTTCTTTGGTGCGGAAGGGTTTCGGCTGCCGCCCTATATTCCCGGCATCGTCCAGGTGGGCCCGATCATCTTTACCGCGCAAAACCTCATTGTCTTTGCGGTCTGTATTCTTCTCGTTATCGGATTGTACTGGTTATTCAGTCGCACGCTGATCGGAAAAAGCCTCCGTGCGACCGCAATCAACCGTGTTGGAGCGCGTATTGTCGGCATCAGCCCGCGCTTTGCCGGGTCGCTCGCCTTCACGCTGACGGCCTTCATAGGTGCGCTGTCCGGAATTCTGATCGCGCCGATGACCATCGTTTATTACGACACCGGGTTCATTCTTGGTCTCGGCGGCCTGATTGGTGCAGTTCTTGGCGGGATGGCGAGCTACCCGATCGCCGCGCTCGGCTCGCTGGCGTTGGGCATTGCCGGCTCATTCGCCTCATTCTGGGCGAGCGAGCTGAAGGATGCCATCGTCCTCACCCTGATCATTCCTCTTCTGATCTGGCTGAGCATACGTTCGCCAGAAGAGCATGAGGAGCATGACCAATGACCGCGGGTCGTGTTCTGATCGCGGCCTTCGTCGCCCTCATCGTGGTCGGACCGTTCGTCGCGCCACCCTATTATATTGTGCTGCTCAGCTATGTCGGAATGGCGACGCTGACCGCGCTTGGCCTGGTCCTTCTGACCGGAGTCGCCGGTCAGGTTTCTTTTGGCCAGAGCGCTTTCGTCGGGGTCAGCGCCTACACTGCAGCCTGCGTGACGACCATGGCTGGATTGTCCCCTTGGCTTGCGTTGCCGATCTGTCTTGCGATGACGGCATTCTCGGCCTTGGTCATCGGCGGTGCGACGCTGCGGTTGTCCGGCCACTATCTCGCGGTGGCGACCATCGCCTGGGGCGTCAGTCTTTCGATTGTCTTCGCGAATGTCCGTGGACTCGGAGGGCATTCCGGCATCGGCGGAATTCCCACGCTGTCTCCCTTCGCGCCCGGATGGTGGAGCGATACGTTTTTTCTCTATCTTGGTTGGGCGATAGTCTTCGGGACCATCCTGCTCCTGCGGAACCTGCTAAACTCCCGTCCCGGGCGTGCGATCCGCTCGCTCGCCTCGGGCGAGGGCTTTGCGCCGTTCTTCGGCGTGCGGACGGGTCATTACAAGCTTGCCGTCTTCGTGACGGCGGCGCTGCTGGCTGGTCTATCCGGCTGGCTTTACGCTCACATGTTGCGTTTCGTGAACCCGGCGCCGTTCACGGTGATGTCCGGCATCGAGTATCTGTTCATGATCGTGATTGGCGGCGCGGCCTATCTGTGGGGCGCGGTGGTCGGTGCTTTCGTCGTTTATGTCGTGAAGGACATTCTCGACCAGACGCTTCCGGGTCTGCTTGAAGGCGGCGGCAGCCTCAAGACGCTGGTTTTTGCGATCGTTGTCGTGGTCCTGCTTCAGCATTCGCGAGGGGGAATTGTTCGGCTCTTCCGGTCGCGCTTTGGTTCTCCTGCTCCGATCCCTGTTCCGGCGGGCGACGTGCGGCCGCTGCTCCGGCCGAAACCCGCGCATACGGATGCCTTGCTTGACGTCAAAGCCGTCAGCAAACACTTCGGTGGCTTGGTGGCGGTCAACAAGATTTCCCTGCACTTGAGAAGCGGCGAGATTCTCGGAGTCATCGGTCCGAACGGAGCCGGCAAGAGCACCCTATTCAATCTGGTGACCGGGATGCTGCCGTCCGATGGCGGGATGATTCGGTTCGACAACCGGGATATCACGAACTTGGCGCCTGCTGGAATATTCGCGCTCGGCATCGCTCGAACATTCCAGCATGTGCAACTTCGGCCGGAGATGTCGGCGATCGAATGCGTTGCTCTCGGTGCCCATCTTCGCGGCCGTGCCGGGATGATTGCGGCGGCGCTGCGATTGAACCGCGCAGAAGAAGAACGACTCTTGTCCGAGGCGGCGCATCGTCTGAGGGAAGTCGGTTTGGGCGAACATCTGCTGATGCCGGCCGGCAGCCTCGCGCTGGGGCAGCAGCGGCTGGTCGAAGTCGCTCGCGCGCTTGCCTCCGATCCGATAGTTCTGATGCTGGATGAGCCTGCGGCGGGTCTGCGCTATAACGAGAAACAGGCGCTGATGACGGTACTCAAGCGCGTGCGCGACAGTGGCGTCAGTATCCTCATCGTCGAGCATGACATGGAGTTTGTCATGCAACTCGTTGACCGGCTGATGGTGATGGAGTTCGGGGCGCAGATTGCGACCGGACATCCGCAGGAGATTCAAAAAGATCCTCGCGTCATCGCCGCTTACCTGGGGGAGGATGCATGACGCCGCCTATCCTCGCAGTAGACCGGCTCTCGGTGTTTTACGGCAAGGTGGCGGCCGTTTTCGGTGTATCGGTGACGTTGCCGCAGGGATCAATCGTCACCATCATCGGACCCAACGGCGCTGGCAAGACCACCATGGTGAACGCCTTGATGGGCTTTCTGCCCGCACAAGGTGCGATCCGCTATCGAGGTGCACCTATCGACGATCTCGAAGTCGAAGAGCGAGTCGATCGCGGCATAAGTCTTGTGCCGGAGCGGCGTGAATTGTTCGGCGAGTTGTCAGTGCTCGACAATCTCACTCTTGGGGCGTTCCCGCGCTTTCGTCGCGGTGAGAAGGATATTCAAGACGATCTGGCTGCCATTTTCAGTCGCTTTCCTCGCCTTTCGGAGCGACGCGAACAGCAGGCATCGACTCTGTCGGGTGGCGAGCGCCAGATGCTCGCGATGGGGCGCGCGCTGATGGCGAAACCAAGAGTGCTTCTTCTTGACGAGCCCAGCATAGGGTTGGCGCCGCTTATCGTGCGCGAGGTGTTCAGCGCGATCGCAGATCTGCGCGTTGCCGGCACTTCTATCCTGTTGGTCGAGCAGAATGCGCGCGCTGCATTGCGTGTCGCAGATTATGCTTATGTCATGGAGAACGGAAAGATCGCACTCGAGGGCGAGGCGGATGTGATCGCAGCAAATCCGTCGGTTGTCGAGAAGTATCTCGGCATCAGCGAGGGCGCGCGCAAGTCTTACGATGATGGAGGTCGGGCATGATCAAGACCAGCCGAATTGGTCCGCTTACGCTGACGACACCGGATATCGAAGGGATGATTGCTTACTACTCCGAGATCATTGGCCTTGCAGTGACCTCGCGCGAAGAGGGCCGCGCTATCCTCGCAACGCACGTGGGACAAGAGGCGATTATTCTCGAATCGGGTGAATCGTCGGGTGTGGGAAGTCTATCGTTTCAGATATCGCCCAGCATAAGCCTGGAAGACGCCGAGGCATTTTTGCGCGGCCAGGGCATAAACGCGATCCGCCGTACTGCGTTCACGCCCTATATCGACGACGCTCTTGCCTTCACGGACGCCGCAGGTAACACGGTCCAGATTTTCAACCAATTCCGCTTTATCGAACACCGTCCGGCGCCTCGTGGGATTTCGCCGGTGAAGCTAGGCCACATAGCTTTTTTCACAACCGATGTTCAGAAGGTGGCGGAGTTCTACCAGAAAACGCTTGGTTTTCGTATTTCCGACTGGAAGACCGACAGCGCGGTGTTCCTGCGCTGCGGCATCGATCATCACGTCATCAACTTCTTCCGCGCGGATCGAACTCGACTCCATCATATTGCGTTCGAGGCCAAGGATTACTCGGAGATGTGCCGTGTTTCCGATTTCCTGACGATCAGCGGGTTCAAGCTCGATTGGGGGCCGGGACGGCACAATATCGGGCACAATATCGCCTGCTACCACAGCAACTCGGACAAGGTCCGGGTCGAGATCTATACCGAGATGGACATCATGCCCGACGAGGAACTGGGTTACTTCGCGCCTCGTCCCTGGCATCAGGATCGCCCGCAATATCCGAAGGTATGGCCAGATCAAACGCCTAGAAACTATTGGGTGCCGGATGCGCCATAACCAGTCTCGTGCCGTGCGATGTTCTCGGCCTCTGGACGGCGCGCTCGCAGGATTGAAGGAACATGGCTGAGACTCGACCGGATTTTTCCGAAGTCCGTCGCGTGGTCACCGGCCACGACGCCGGAGGGAAATCCGTTGTTCTGATCGACGGCGCGGCTTCAAATTCCAGACAGCCGGATGCGCACACCAGGGCTACGATCTTGTGGGTCACAGACGCCAGCCCCACGGCTTTTACGGGCGAAGAAGACGGTGCGACGATTGCGTCCGGCTTTTCACCGCCGCCGGGAGGGAGCCGTTTCGGGATCCTCGACATCGCACCCGGAAACCGCCACTTCATGCATCGTACTGATACGGTGGATTATGTCATTTGCCTCGAAGGCACAGTGCAGCTTGTGCTCGATGATTCGGAGGTCATGTTACGGCAGGGTGAGGTTGTCATTCAGCGGGGCACGAATCACGCTTGGGTGAATCGGAGTGACGCTCATGCGCGCATCGCGTTCGTCCTGCTTGATGCGTTGCCGAAGCGAGAGGGATCTCTCTAATTCCGCGCGATGTATCGCCCGCAATGCTCCACGCGGTCGTGATCGCTGATCGAAGGCGCAGAATCTCGTCCGCAGACATTGGGTGTGATGCCACGCCGCGCAGCGATTGAACTAGTTAAAGACACGGCCCCCGTTGACGTAGAAATTCTGGCCGGTGACGAAGTCTGAGCCGTGTCCAACCAGGTGCAGGATGGTGCCGACAAGGTCGTCCGGCGTCATCGCTCGTCGGAGAACGCGTTCCTGGATGATCGCTGCCCCCATCGCCTCTTCTTGCTTTGCAACGTAGGCGCTGTTGTGCGGAACGTAGCAGGGGGAAATGGTATTCACACATATCCCGTCAGCCCCCACCTCACGAGCGAGGGCGTTTGTCAGCCCAATGATAGCTGATTTTGACGCAACGTAATGGAGAAAGCCCGGCACCCCGGTCGGCACCGTCATCGAGGACGTGTTGATGATCTTGCCGTAGCTGCGCTTGCGCATCGCCGGAACGACCGCTTTGGCGCACAGCCACGTTCCGATGACATTGACGTCAAGAGCCTTACGCCACTCGTCAACGGTCAATTCGTCGAATGGCGCCTTTCTGATGTCTGAAAAGTACGCTGCGTTATTGATCAGGACGTCGATCCGGTCCCATTCCTTCATGACGCGTTCGGCCATTGCTGTGGTCGACGCTTCGGAGGAAACATCCAACGTCACACCTAAAGCCTCTCCGCCGCCTTCCTTAATCTCCTCGACAGTCGGTTTCGTATCCGCGAGATCGGCGATCACGACGCGATAACCTTTGGCCGCAAGCTCAAGCGCGTAAACCCGGCCTATGCCGTTCGCGCCACCTGTGATGATGACCACTTCGTCGTTGTCCACCATGATCAGTCCTTCCGTTGTTGCCAACAGTAGGAAGCTCCGAATATCATCACAAATGGTTTGCATCTATATGTAGCATCGACCCTATCAATGGGGGCCTTGTGAATCTGACTCGGCTGGATCTCAACTTGCTCGTCGCGCTCGACGCTCTCCTGACGGAAGCGAATGTGACGCGGGCGGCGGCGCGTACCGCGGTGGGACAGTCGGCAATGAGCGCGTCCTTGGGCAGACTCCGGGTTCTTTTCGGTGATCCGATCCTCGTCCGGCAGGGGCAGTTGATGTTACTCACGCCCTTTGCGGAGGCGCTGAAAGCGCCCGTTCGGGCGGCAGTAACCTCTGTCGATGCGGTTTTCACCCGGCGGCCGGCCTTCGATCATCGCATCGATGCTGCGACATTCAAAATCATGGCGACGGATTACGTCACCATCGTTTTATTGCGACCGATGCTGGCACTTCTCGAGAGGATCGCTCCCAACATCCATATTGTCGTGAAGTCGTTCGAGCAGACATACGCCACCGCGTTGCGTCGCGGCGACGTCGATATGGTGGTGATGCCTGCTGAGCTGCTCGCCGAAGATGACGAGTTCGAGTCGGAAGATCTGTTTTCCGACCGCTATGCCCTTGTGGTCGACAAGGCGCATCCGAGTGTGCGGGGCTCGATCACGCTGGAGGAGTTGCTATCACTCAAATTCGTCGCGTATCACTCCGGCGCCGTCCATCCGATTCTCGATACCGAGCTGGAGCGCCAAGGTGTCAAGCTCACTGTCGCGGTTACGACCGGCGCGTTTGTTGTTGCTCCCTTCCTTGTCAGTGGAACGACACTCGCGTCGATCACTCTCGAAAGACTTGCCGACCAACTCGTCGAACCCGCAGGCCTCAGGATCCTCGATTTGCCGATGGAAGTGCGCAAGATCCACCAGCGCAGTCTCTGGAACGCGAGCCATAACGAAGATCTTGCCCACACATGGTTGCGCGAAACGATCTCCCACTTCGGCGCCGCTCTGCCGTCGCAGTCGCGCTAGCGCACGAAATCACTGATCACCTGCGCCAAGTGTCGAGGCTGCTCGAGAGGGATCATGTGCCCGGCCTCGGCGATTTCTACGTAAGAAGCTGACGGAGCCCTTTTCATCATCGTCGCAGCCGCGTCCGACGAGAGGACCTGGCTACGCTCCCCTCGGATGAGCAGGGTGTCGCGGTTGTTGGCGTCCCAGGTCTTCCAGTGCTCCTCGGTTCGGAAGAAGTATCGCTGCAGCAGCCGTGGATCGAGTTTTCGCCGCAGGCCATGCTCATCGAATGTTGTCGACAGCTGCGCGTCACGCTCGATCACGGGACGCGAAGCGTTGGGTGCTAGTCGCGCCATGGTCTCTATAGCGCCGCCAATATCGTTGTAGCGCCACGGGATCGGAGCCACGGCGTCGGGGGATAAATGCGAGGACGGTGGAATGTCGATCATGACCAGCTTATCAACGCCCTGCCACTGCGCGGCAACTTCCAGCGCAATCAGGCCGCCCCAGGAAAACCCGACGAGGTTGACTTTCGATACACCGAGATGATCGAGGACGTCGCAAACCCGGCGAGCCTGCCTTTGCGTGCTGTAGTCCGCAGTATCCGGAAGCCAGCTGCTTTCTCCATAGCCAAGGAGATCAATGCTCGCCCAATTCATTTCGACTTCCAATGCGGACAACGTATGCGCGAAGGTCCAGCAGGAACCGCCCACGCCATGGAGGAATACGGTGTCAATATCTGGCGTCAATCGGATGAGATGGGTTCTCAGTCCATCGAGTTCGACATAGTCGTGAAACATATGCTGGGTCATCGGTCAGAGCTCCAGCACGAGTCGAGGGCCTGCGGCCCGGGACACGCAGATCAACATCTGTTCTCCCGCTTCGCGCTCCTTCGGCGTCAGATAAGCATCACGATGAATAATGTCTCCCGCCAATACGCGTGCTTGGCAACTGCCGCATGTCCCTTCGGAGCAGGAATACATCACCGGAATGCCGTTCTCTTCAGCGACCTCCAGGATCGATCGATCCGGTGGGACAATCGCCGTAACTCCGCTCAGTGCAAAATGGACATCGAACGGTTGATCACCAGCGGTCTCCGTCGGTGCAGCGCGGAAGCGTTCAAGATGGAGGTTTTTCGTATTGCGCGCCGCGGCACCGGCCTCCAAGGCGGCAAGCAGGGACTCTGGCCCACAGGCATAGATTAGCGTCTCGTGATCCGTCCCATCCAGCAGGTCATCGACCGGCACGAGTCCGCACTCGTCCTGGGGAAGAACCGTCACGCGGTTGCCGTAGGTCGAAAGCTCGTCGAGAAATGCCATGCTGGTGCGCGTGCGGCCCCCATAGACCAGGGTCCAATCGAGATTGGCCTGCTCGATGCTCCTGATCATAGGCAAGAGCGGGGTGATCCCGATGCCTCCGGCGATGAAAAGGTAACGTGGAGCGTCTTGCAGCGGGAAGTTGTTCCGCAGGCTGTGAATTCTCAGCCGCGCACCGATCGTTAACGAGTCGCAGATGAAGGAGGATCCCCCGCGACTGTGTCTTTCGCGAAGGACGCCGATCCGCCATTTGGCAGTGTCCGACGGGTCCGATGACAGTGAATACTGCCTTCGAAGACCGTTAGGCAGGTCGATTTCAATATGGGCCCCGGGTTCCCATGCGGGAAGGGGACCGTCGGACGCCGACACGAGCGTCACCAGGTGGACCTCGTCCGCGCAAGGCGTCTTGTCACTCACGACGACGTCCAGTGCGACTCCCGTCATCACGCGGCGGACACTTTCGGGTCCCACTCGACGCGCAACGTGCTGAATCCGCGCGCGAAAAAGACGGTATCTCGGACGGCGGCGCCTGGCGCATCAGAGATACGCAGGTGAGGCAATCGCTCGAAGAGACGAGGCAGCGCAATCTTCAGCTGCAAACGCGCTAGGGGCGCTCCAGGACACGTATGTACGCCCTTGCCGAAGGCCACGTGCTGGGACTTAGAGTCCCGCTCGATGTCGAACGTTTCCGGATGGTCGAACGCCCTCTCGTCGCGGTTGGCCGAACCCCAATGCAGCATCACCCGTGCGTTGGCAGGGATCTGAACTCCAGATACCTCCGCGGGCCTTGTCGTGGTTCGGAAAAGCCCCTGCGCGGGCGACTCATAGCGCAGGATCTCCTCTACCATCGTCTCTACCACCGCCGGGTCGGTCCTCAATTTCTCGACCGCTTTCGGATGATCCTGCAAGAGCCTGATCGCATTTCCGATCGACCGCGTGACCGTCACGTGACCGGCGACGATGATGTTGACCATCATGCGCATCGCCTCAACCTTCGACAGTGGCTCCTGACCTGGCAGTCGAATGCTGAGCAATTGTCCGACGAAGCTATTCAGATCCTGACTTGCTGGAGACTCGACGACCGCCATGAAATAGCGTTCCAGGTCGACAACATCGCGCGCGCACGCAATCAGTTTGTCGAGGTCGTCCGTCGCCTGAAGGACGCGAAGCCAGCTGGCGCTCCACCGATGGAATTTGTCCATATCGGAAGCAGGAACGCCAAGTAGTCGCGTTACGGTCAGGAGAGGCAGGCTCCAGCCGAAGGACTCAATGAGGTCGGTCGCCGACTTTCCTCCGTTGGTAAAGCGATCGATCAAAGCGTCGACGTCGCGACGGATCGCTCCCTCTTCCTCGGCCATTCTACGTGGCGTCAGAACGCGGGTCACGGTGAGCCGCAGACGACGGTGTAAATCGCCATCGCTGGTCGTGATTGTCGGTTCCATTGGCCACGCGGTTGCCAGCACCGCCTGTACCTCAGGCGGCAGAGGCCGCGTGGACGCCCGCGTGGCATTGTGAGACGAAAACGTCTGCGTATCTCTTACGATCGCGAGAATATCGTCATAGCGGCTGACGATCCAAAGATCGTGCTTGGCATCGAAGAACACCGGGGCCGACGCTCGTAATGCGGCATATGTTGGATAGGGGTCAGCCAGTTGCTCGGGCGAAAGCGGATCAAAATGGATGGGGCAACCGGACACTCGGCATCTCCGCTCTTATGATTGAGCAACGTTAAGAGCGGAAATTCGGTCGATGCAAACAGTTACGAATTATACTTGGCAACGACCTCATAGATGGCGGCGCGTCAGAGCCTGCGAGATGTCTCGATGTGCGAGATGCTCGGTTCGCACTCGACCAGCCAACCGGCGGGGGACTCTGCATTGATCGCGTAGCTGGGAACTATCATCGGTAACTGTTTGCATAAATACGAGTGACCCAGCCACACTATTTATCCATATGTCTCCCAATTCGATCCGCGACAATCTTCCTCAGTTGACCGCTATAGGCTCCGGGTGACGTCCAAAGCTATTCCTGCTCTCATACCACGAACCTAGATTGCTTCCGGCGTTTTGGGGACGCCCGAATGAACAGAACACCAGGAGAGAATATGATTACCCAGGCATCGTTTCGGTCGCTGTTGGGTTCAGCGGCGTTGGCGTTCGCTGCCTCTATCTCAGTCTGCTCCAGCGGTTTTGCCCAGACCGCCGGAACCAGCGGAAATCCACAGAGCCTCGAATCGGTGACGTATCTCACCGGGTTCAATACCTTCGGGCGTGAATCCTACGCCTATGTTGCGCTCAAGAAGGGCTATTTCAAAGAGGCCGGGTTCAACGTCACGATCCAGCCGGGGACTGGGTCCGTCGACGTAATGAAATTGCTCGCCAGCGGAAGCGCGGACTACGGCCCCGTCGACTTTGCGGCGGCCGCGATAACCATCGCGAATCAGTCGCTACCGGTGACGGCGGTCGCCGCAATTACTCAGGCGACCCTCTCGGCAATCATCGCGCTCGAACCGTCTGGCATCAAGAGCCCTAAAGATCTTGCCGGAAAGTCTATTGGCGACCAGCCGGGATCTACGGTCGGGGTGTCCTTCAAGGCGTATGCCAAAGCGGCCGGCATTAATCCCGACACCGTTAAGTTCATTCCCGCCATGCCTCCGGCCCTCCCGCAGCTTCTCGCCAGCGGCCAGGTAGATGCGATTGGTCAGTTTGTGGTCGGCGAGCCTTTGATCGCTGCCGTGGCGGGTGGTCGGAAAGTTGTCGTGCTCCCCTTCGGCGATCTGCTGCCTGAACTCTATGGTATGGTTCTGATGACATCGACGAAGCTCGCGAAGCAGAATCCGGACCAGGTCCGGCGCTTCTCCAAAGCGCTGTTGCGAGGCCTGGTATATGCAGCCAACAACCCGAAAGAAGCAGCGGACATTCTTGCAAGCTATCAGCCGACCCAAAACAAGGCCGTTGCCCAGAAGGAGGTCGAACTGCTCGCGCCGTATGTTGGAGCGGGCGACAAAGTGGGCACGATCGAGCGGCAGCGGGTCGCGCAGTCGATCAACATCCTGGCCGCTGCAATCAAGAAGCCAATGACACCCGAAGACGTCGTTTCCTTCGATCTCGTTCCCGGGAGTTCCGCGCGGTGATCGCGATCGACGGCATCTCGCAAATCTTCCAGACCAGATCCGGAACTGTTCGCGCTTTGCAAGACGTCAGCTTCGAAGTGGAGGCCAACGAGTTCGTCACTCTCGTTGGCCGATCCGGATGTGGCAAATCCACGCTACTGCGCGTCATATCCGGGCTGCTATCTCCGACAAAGGGCACTGTCAGAATTGATGGAGAGCCGGTGAGACGTCCTCGTCCCGACGTCAGCTTCATGTTCCAGAAGCCCGCGCTGCTGCCATGGCGCAATGTCCTGGAAAACGTAATGCTCCCGGCCGAATTCCTGAACCTTAACGAGCAAGCGACGAGAAAGCGGGCGCTCGACCTTATTGAACTCGCCGGGCTGAGCGGCTTCGAAGGGAGCTTCCCCCACCAGCTCTCGGGCGGCATGCAGCAGCGCGTGTCGCTCTGCCGATCCCTTGTCCAACGCCCGAAAGTCCTCCTGATGGATGAACCGTTCAGCGCGCTCGACCCGCTAACGCGAGAAGAGCTTGCAATCGAGCTTCAGCGCATTGTTGCGGAGGAGAGCGCCACTATCGTTTTCGTTACGCATTCCGTCGAAGAGGCAGTGCTGTTGTCGGATCGCGTCGTTGTTCTCTTACCCCGGCCGGGGCGCATTCAGGACATCGTACCGATCAATGTCCGGCGACCTCGCGATCTCGGCTGTCACGAGCAGGCCGAAGAGCTGGCGCGGTCCAGTACGAAGCTCCATGGGCTCCTGCGCCATCGAGAGGAAGCGGCATGAGCCGCGTGAAGATACAGGACGCGGCGCTTGCGCCCTCGGCGACAGCCACCACGCCCTCACCACGTCGATGGTCCAGTGACCGAACACGCGTTGTGCTCCTTCCGATTGTCACGCTGGTCGCGGTGGTTGTTATTTGGGCTTTCGCTACCGCATTTCTGAGCATCCCAGCCTATCTGGTCCCGAGCCCTCAGAATGTCGTCGCGAAGCTTCTTGAGCACTGGTCATTTCTGATGCAGCAGCTCGCGGTCACGCTAGGGGAGACGCTCCTCGGGACACTCGCGGCCATTGCAATTGGCATTCCGATGGCGATGGCAATTGCCTATTTCAAGACGCTGGAGCAGATGACCTACCCGATTCTGATTGCGCTTAACTCGATGCCGAAAGTCGCTATTGCGCCCATCCTCGTTGTCTGGCTCGGCTTCGGCTGGACGCCGAAGATCGTGATGGTCGTTCTGCTTGCCTGCTTCCCGATCGTGCTGTCCACCGTATCAGGACTTCGCTCGACACCGCATGAACTCGTCGAACTGGCCCGCTCGCTCAGTGCAACGCCGGTGAAGGAATTTGTCAAAATTCGCTTTAGGTGGGCATTGCCGCAGATCTTTGTGGGATTGAAAAACGCAATCACGCTCGCCGTTATCGGTGCGGTTATTGCCGAGTTCGTAGGTGCGTCGTCAGGTCTTGGCTTCGTGATCGTCCAATCGGGGGCGAGCGCTGACACCGCTCTCGCATTCGCCGCCATGTCGCTCCTCGCGGCGATGAGCATTGTGCTGTTCTACATTCTGGTTGCCCTGGAGAAATGGCTTCTGCCGTGGGCCGAGGAAAACCGCGAGTGATGAGCGTTACTAGCAACCTCACGGTGCAGTTTAACCAGGACGAAAGAACCGGTTTTCGGGGCGCGGTAGTCCGAGGTGATCGCGAAGCGTCGTCCCCGTATACTCGCGGCGGAACAGTCCTCGGCGCTGGAGTTCCGGCACGACCTTTTCGCAGAATTCGTCGAGGCCGCCCGGTAGATAAGGGAAGTTGACGGTGAAACCGTCGGCGCCGCGTTGCTCGAGCCAATCCTGCATCTCATCGGCGATAGTCTGTGGCGTGCCGACAAAGGCGAGTCCGGAATAGCCGCCGAGCCTTTGCGCGAGCTGGCGCACCGTCATATTGGTTCTTCGCGCGAGATCGACAACGTTCTGGCGACTGGTTTTACTGGCGTTGCTTTCGGGAATATCCGGCAGCGGCGCGTCCGGGTCGAAGTTCGATGCGTCGTGACCGAGCGCGATCGAAAGCGATGCCAATCCGCTGTCGTAATGTACGAGGCTGTCGAGCCTGGCTCGTTTGTCCTGCGCATCCGCCAAGCTCTCGCCCACCAGGACAAGCGCTGCCGGGAGAATCTTCATGTGATCCGGATTACGCCCAAGCCGCTCCATCCGTCCTTTGACGTCGGTATAGAAGGAGCGGCCCTTCTGCAGATCTGGCTGCGCGGTGAAAACGGCCTCCGCCGTTTCGGCGGCAATCTGCCGGCCATCTTCCGACGCGCCGGCTTGAACGATAACCGGCCAACCCTGAATGGGGCGCGCGATGTTCAGCGGGCCGCGCACCGAAAGGTATTGGCCTTTGTGATCGAGGACATGTAGCCGTTCGGGATCGAAATAGATGCCGTCCTCGACATTGCGCACGAACGCATCGTCAGCCCAACTGTCCCACAAACCCGTGACGACATCGAAAAACTCTCGCGCGCGCTTGTAGCGCTCGGAATGCTCCATATGGTCATCCATCCCGAAATTCAGCGCGGCATCGGGGTTTGATGTCGTGACCATGTTCCAGCCAGCGCGGCCGTTGCTGATATGGTCAAGCGAGGCAAATTTGCGCGCGATGTGATAAGGCTGATCGAAGGTCGTCGATGCGGTGGCGACCAGACCGATCCGCTCGGTTACGGCGGCTAAAGCCGGAAGAAGTGTCAGGGGATCGAACGAAGTCACCGTGTGGCTGCGCTTGAGACTGTCGATTGGCATATTCAGGACGGCGAGATGATCGGCCATAAAGAACGCGTCGAACTTCGCGCGCTCCAGCGTCTGAGCGAATCGCTTCAGGTGCGCGAAATTGAAATTCGCGTCGGGATAAGCACCCGGATATCGCCAAGCGCCGGTGTGAAGGCTGACCGGGCGCATGAATGCACCGAGATGCAGCTGACGTTGTGCCGCCATATGCACGTCTCCTGTTCGTGTGAGACACTGGGCGGTGCTGCTTGAAAGCACAAGGCCCGCTCAATGATAGTTGAGATGCCGTGCCATGCGTTTGCGGCAGCCGCCGCGGCCTTTTATTGCGCCGCCGATGCTTGCCGCGCCGGGAATTGCGCGGCAGGCCGAAATCAAATACGGGATTCACATATAGCCCGGATTGTCAGCCGAAAGGCTGCCTCCCCAAAGCCAGGCCAGCGTGTCGGCCAGTGCGGACGGGCCTGCTGCGGCGAGAAGAGAATTGCGCAGGTCGCGCTGAGCGCCGCGGGCGTGATACAGCTTGCCGAATTCGCGCGACGTGAACTGAATGCGCGCGGTGCGGAGATAGCGGATATCGCGGTAGCGCTTGAATGCGTCCTCGATGGAGCCGCCGTCACTGACGATTTCAGCAAGGATCACCGCATCTTCAAGCGCCATGCAGGCGCCCTGCGAGATATAGATGCTGGTGGGATGCGCTGCGTCGCCGAGAAGCGTGACCCGGCCGCTCGACCATTCCTTGACCGGCAGCCGATGATGCAGCACCCAGGTGCGTGAGACATCGATGTGCTCCAGCAACGCTTTCACATGAGGACAAGCGGCGCTGAATTGTTTCAGGAAGTGATCGCGCGTGATGGTCGGATAATTCGGGCCTGGCCTGATATTCGGGTCATAGTAACTCGCGCCGATGTTGAAGATTTCGTGCCGTCGAAGCGGGTAGTGGAAAAAGTCGAGGCCGGGTCCGCCCCACATGGTTACGGTCTTCGAATAGTGCTCTTCAGGAACATCGTCGACCGGAATAACGCCGCGACAAAGAACGTATCCGTCCGTCCGCGGCAGTCCGTCATCGACCAATTCGGCGCGGGCCATGGACCATAGACCGTCGCAGCAAATCAGGCCGCACCCTTCGAAAGACTTGCCGGTCGCGGTCTCGACGACAACTTTGCTGCCGGTGTCATCGAATCGCGTGACCCGTTCTCCCGCAGTCAGTGTGACAAGTTCGGATCCGCGGCAGGCGGCAACAAGACGCTCCAGGATGTCACCACGATGCAGCAGCGCATAGGGATATCCAAATCGCTCGATGAAAGCCTCGTCGATTGGGGCGCGATAGACAATGTCACCCGTGAGCATGTCGCCGAACATGAGATGGTCCGGATACGCTGCGACCTTCTGCATCGCCTCCACCACGCCGAGCAGTGCGAACGCCTTGAAGGCGTTCGGCGGCATCTGGATTCCTGCGCCGATCTCGCGAAACTCCGCAGCTTGCTCAATCACGTGTACCGCCTGGCCGCGTCGAGCCATCGCCAAGGCCGTGGCGATTCCGCCTATGCCCCCACCGATGATCAGGATGGGAAGATCTCTTTCAGACGATGGTGTCATCGGCGTCCCTGCCTTGCGGTCGGAGGATACGTTCGAGCAAAACCGCAATTCGATCGCGCGCCTGGAAATCAGGTTGCCTACGACCGCGGCGCATGCATTTTGAACTATAGAAAAAACAGTTCATTTTAATGAACATTATTTTTTCGAGGCGCGTTCGGAGTGCGGCGACATGACGATCCAGATCAACCGGGTGTTCGCGCTGGTTGGGTTGGCGAAACGATGTGACACCGTACTCGGGAAGCGGAAGCTGTCTCCGGGCTCGAGCGTGTATGTCTCATTGTCGAGCTGAATCGTAAGAAGGCCGGTCAGGACAAGGCCGGCTTTTTCGCCTTCGTGGCTATAGGCCTCCGCGCCAGAGGATGAACCTGGTTCGAGCGTGATCTCGTAGATTTCAATCGCGCCAGGATCCGGTGGGCTGACGACCTCCTGCACAATTCCAACATGGGGTACGTTCAAGCGTCGCCGCTGATCGCTTCTGACGATATAGCGGCGTTCCGCAACCGCCTGCGGGCTGTCCGGAAAGAACCATGAAATCGGCACATCCAGTGTGTTGGCCAGCAGCCGAAGCGTACGAAGAGACGGCGCGGACATGCCGCGCTCCATCTGGCTCACCATTCCAACCGAAAGGCCCGCCCTTTGAGCGAGTTGACGAATGGAAAGTTCGCGCTGCCGTCGGCTTTGCCGCAGCCTCTGACCGAGCCAGCGATTTTCGGCCACCTCGTCGATGCCGTTGGGACCGCCGGAGGCGGGGCCGTTCTTGGGCTCGTTCTTGGGCTCGTTGCCGTCCATGGATGCAAAGCTTTCTGGGCAATCCTGGTCGCGTCGTGATGTCTCGCACCGGTAGGGTGCGCGTCGAGGCTTGACTAAGATAAAGCCATATTGAACTATGTGCAACAATGTTCATTTTATTGTTTGCTGACGGGCATCTTGTATGTCGTTGGCGCGCGGGATCTCCAAAATGGCGGGCAGCTCCGAAGCAGGATGGGAGATTGGCGTCGATATCGGCGGAACGTTCACTGATGTCGTTTGCCGCCGTCCTGGCGGGCCGCTTCACGTTATGAAAGTGCCGACGTCGCGCGCGGACCCAAGCATCTCCGTGCTCGCCGCGCTCGATGCGCTGCAGAGCCGTCATTCTTTGTCACCTAACGAACTGTCGCGTTTTGCTCACGGCACGACTGTCGCCACGAATGCAGTGCTGGAACGTAAAGGCGCCAAAATAGGGCTGATCACCACCAAAGGATTTCGCGACATTATCGAGATAGGCCGTCAGTCCCGCCGTCAGCTTTACGATGTCGTGCTACGTCCGCAGACGCCTGTTTTTCTTGCTCCGGGACGTGTCCGTAAAGAAGTGTCGGAGCGGGTCGCCGCGACTGGTGAGATCGTGACGCCGCTCGATGAAGCGGAACTTGAACGTGTGTGCGGCGAGCTCGTCGCGGACGGCGTCGAGGCGATCGCGATCGTGTTTCTGTTTTCGTTTGCCAATCCTGTGCATGAGCGGCGTGCAAAACAGATCGTCGAGCAAGCTCATCCGGGGTTGATGGTATCTGTGTCGCACGAGGTCGACCCAGCGTTTCGCGAATACGAACGCACTGTTGCAACCGCGTTTGACGCGTATCTGAAGCCAGCTGTTGATCGCTATCTCGCGCGCCTTGAGGATGGGCTTGCGCGCAGCGGCGCGCCGGTGCCGCTTCAGGTGATGCAGTCGCGTGGAGGCTTGACGAGCGCGACGGTTGCGCGCGCACGGCCGGTGCGGCTGTTCCTGTCCGGCCCGGCAGCCGGTGTCGTTGGGGGGCGCATTGTGGGCGCTTCGGCCGGGGACGACGATCTCATTACGATCGATGTCGGCGGCACGTCGGCCGATATCGCGCTGATTAGCCGACGAAAACCTCTGATAAGATCCGAGGGGGACGTCGGCGGCTTCCTGGTGCGAACCCCGATGGTCGACGTCAACACGATCGGCTCGGGCGGTGGTAGCATCGCGCGCGTCGATGCGGGCGGCGGCCTGATGGTCGGTCCGCAATCGGCAGGTTCAGAACCGGGGCCGGCCTGTTATGGGCGTGGGGGCACGCAGGCGACGGTGTGCGACGCCTCCGTCGTGCTTGGATATCTCGATCCTGATTATTTTGCAGGCGGTACTTTCAAGCTGGACGCTCAGCTCGCATTCGAGGTGGTGGCGCGTACGGTGGCTGGCCCATTAGGGCTTTCGGTTCATGCGGCTGCACTTGGCATTCATCGTGTACTGAATTCCCAAATGGCCGAGGGCATTCGGCAGGTCTCTGTGCGTCAGGGCATCGACCCGCGCACTTATTCTCTGGTCCCTCTCGGCGGAGCAGGAGGGCTGCATGCCACGTCGCTCGCGACCGAACTCGGCATGACGCGTGTTATCGTTCCTCGGCTGCCCGGTGTGCTCGCTGCCGCCGGATTGCTCGCGGCACCGGTCGAACACGAAGTATCCGCGGCCTTCGCGTCGCCGATTGACAAGCTCGATCTCTATGCTTTCCGCCTCGTTCTGCGAGAGCTCGATGCGCGCGCCGCCGCGCTGATGAAAAGCGAGTATGTCACTGCAGACAGCGTCACCGTGGCACATTTCGCCGACGTCTGCTTCATCGGACAATCGTATACGTTGGAAATTGCCGTGGATTCAGCCGAAGACGGTGTCGCCGAACGCCTCTACGAGAATTTTCTGATCGCGCACGATCGCGTTTACGGACACGCGTTTCGTGCGCCGGCCAAGATCACGGCGTTGCGTGCCGTGCATCAGGCCGGCAGCCGCGACGATATCGAGGAAATGCGCCTTGCGCCGTCCGGCGGCGCAGTGGATCTTCCGTACCGGCAAATCTATGTCGCTGGCCTTGCGGGCTCGGTAAATGCACGCGTTCTTGCGCGAGATGCGATGGCGCCAGGGTTTGAGTTTTCGGGGCCAGCACTGGTGCAGCAATCCGACACTACTACGCTCGTCGAACCAGGTTGGTCGGGACGAGTGGACGCCGCTGGTAATCTTGTTCTCGAACGGCAGGGAGCGTGACGATGTCGGGTTCCGGTCCGTTGCAGACGATCGACCCTATCACGCTGGAGGTCGTCCGCAACAAGCTTGAAGGTATCGCTGAGGAGATGCAGCAAACATTGCTGCGTTCATCTTTCTCTCCCATTGTAAAGGAGGGGCTCGATGCCTCAGCCAGCCTGTTCACACTAACCGGGGAAACGCTGGCTCAAGCGTGCGCGATCCCGGTCCATCTGGGAACGCTTATTCCGGTCGTTGCTACCGTCCTGAAAGTATTCCCGGTCGAGCGCATGCGACCGGACGATGCATATGTGATGAATGAGCCGTATCTCGGCGGTACGCACCTGCCGGACATCGCCGTCATACGTCCTGTCTTTTCCGAAGGTCGGCCGGTCGCGCTGTCCGCTACGATGACGCATCACCAGGATGTCGGGGGAATGTCACCCGGCTCGGTTCCGACCAACGCGATCGAGATCTTTCAGGAAGGATTGCGTATTCCGCCACTGCTCTTGTGCTCTGACGGGGTCATGAATGAAACCCTGATCGCGATCATACGCCAGAATGTCCGTATCCCGGACACCGTCATCGGCGATCTGAATGCGCAGATCGCGGCTTGCAACGTTGGCGTGCGCCGCGTGTCCGAGCTCGCATCGTCGCTCGGCCATAACGCGATGCCGATGATGTTCGAGACCTTGCTGGCGCGCTCGGAAGCAATGACACGCGACGCGTTGCGCAAATTGCCCGAAGGGACGTACCGATACGTCGATTTCAACGATAATGACGGAATTGACCTCGACAGGCGTATTCGCTTCGAGGTGGCGGTGACTATCCGGGACGGATCGTTCCACTGCGACTTCACGGGCAGCTCGGACCAGGTTCGGGGCCCCTTCAATTGCGTGCCGTCAGGATCGCTGGCCGCCGCCTGCTTCGCGATTCGCGCGGTGACCGATCCTGCGATCCCCACAAATGCGGGCTGCTTCCGTCCGATCACGCTTGAGTTGCCGCAGGGGTCGATCGTCAATCCGGTCGAGCCCGCCGCCGTGAATGCGCGAACCGCCACGATCAAGCGGATCACCGGAACCATTCTTGGCGCGCTTCGCCCCATCATTCCCGACAGGGTATCGGCTGACGCAAGCGGTGAGATGGCCGCGATCATGTTTGGTGGGAAACGCGCCGACGGCACTACGTTTGTGACGGGCGAAATGATTGCGGGCGGGAGTGGCGCAGGAATCTCCAACGATGGCGTCGATGTGATCGAGACGGATGTCACCAATTGCATGAATCTGTCCGCCGAAGCCATGGAGATGGAGGCTCCGATCCGTGTTCACCGAATAGCGCTGAAGCAGGACTCAGGCGGGGCAGGGCGTCAGCGCGGTGGGCTCGGCATCGTGAAGGAGTATGAAATCCTGGAGGGCGAAGTGCGCTTCACCCATCGCGGTGAGCGGCATTTCTGCCCTGCGAATGGATTCGACGGCGGCGGCCCCGGCGGGCTGGCTCATTCCGCAATCTACTCTGCTGCTGGTGAGGTAACTGTCATTCCGTCGAAGCTCGTTACGACCCTGAATAAGGGCGATCATGTCGTCGTCTCGACTGCGGGCGGCGGCGGTTTCGGTAAACCCGCCTCCCGCGACAGACAGGCACTTGAGGACGACATCCGCAACGGAAAGGTGTCGGAGGAAGCCGCTATAAAATCCTATTCCTGATACCGCGCGCCGATGGCGCATCGTCTCGTGAGCGAGCGCCCGGATTCGTCCCGTGATCCGCTTGGTTGATGCCATTGGAATTTGGCGGACCGTCTTCTGCGGCCCGCCATTGCAAGAGTGCGGTCGGTCCGAAGGCGACTTTAGAGCCGACCCTCAGCCCATGGACGAATAGCCGCCATCGATCACAATGGAGGCGCCATTGACGAAGTTCGATCCACCGCTCGCAAGGAAGATCGCGGCGCCGGCGAAGTCCGCCGGTGTGCCCCACCGGCCGGCAGGCGTGCGCGCGATGACGCGTTCGTGCAGGCCCGGAACCTGCTGACGTCCGGCCTGCGTGAACGGTGTGTCGATCCAGCCCGGCAAAATCGCGTTGGACTGGATGTTATCCTTGCCCCATGCCGTAGCCAGCCCCTTGGTCATCTGAACGATGCCGCCCTTGCTCGCACCATAGGCCACGGCGAATGGCATTCCAAAGATCGACATCATCGATCCGATACTGATGATTTTCCCGCCGCCAGCCTGGCACATGTGAGGGTAGGCGGCGTGCGCGCAATAGAACGCCGATGACAGATTGACTTCGAGAATGTGCCGCCACTCGGCTCCGGTATAGTCCTGGGGCGGTTTGCGCAGTGCGGTGCCGGCATTGTTGACAAGAATGTCGACGCGCCCTGCGCGTTCAGCGGCTTGGTCGACAAGACGCTTGCAGTCCTCTTCCTTGCCGACGTCAGCTTCAAGCGAAAGCGCACGCGCACCGCGCGCCTCCAGCGCTTTGACCGCGGCGGCATTCGCTTCGGCGCGTCGTCCCACGATGACCAGGGTTGCGCCGGCGTCCGCAAAGCCTTCCGCGATGCCTAGCCCGATGCCGGAATTACCCCCGGTAACGATCGCAACCCGACCGGAAAGATCGAACATCTTCATAAGCGTGTTCCGTTTCAGTGTCCGGCGACGCCGACATGGCTGTCGAGAATCTCGTGGTTCCGCGACAGTTCTTCGGGGGTGCCGTGAAAAACAAATTGCCCGGACGAGATGACATAGATGCTGTCGGCAACCGAAAGGGCGAGCGCCAGATTCTGCTCGACCAGCAGAATGGCATGTCCATGGCTGCGGAGATTGCGCATGATCTCTTCGATCTTCTGCACCAGCTTCGGCGACAATCCTTCGGACGGTTCGTCCATCAGGATGAGCGAAGGGTTGGCCATCAGAGCGCGGCCGATCGCCAGCATCTGCTGCTCGCCGCCGCTCAACGCATTCCCCGTATTATCCATGCGCTCGGCAAGTTGGGGGAATTCCTCGAGGACGCTATCGAGGGTCCATTGCTTGCGGCTTGGATCTGAGCTGCGATGACCGGCTAGCGCGCTCGTGGGTAGCATCAGATTTTCGCGGACGGTGAGCGATTTGAAAATGCGGCGTCCCTGGGGGACGATCGCGATGCCGGACTGCGAAATCTCATAGGGCGGCTTGCCGTTCAGCGAGCGGCCTTCGAACAGAATTTCTCCGCGGCGTGGCGGCGTCAGCCCGGCGACTGACCGGATCAGCGTGGTCTTTCCCATGCCGTTGCGGCCGATGATGACGACGATCTTGCCCTGCGAAAGTTCGAGGCTCAGTCCGTGCAGCACGTAGCTGTCGCCGTAATAGGTATGGATATCGCGAACGGCGAGGAGCGGATCAGACCCGGCCAAAATACACCTCCCGGACCTGGTCGTCCTTCTGCACTTCGCCCGGCGTCCCGTCGAGGATGACGCGCCCGCGATGCAAGACAGTCACCCGGTCGGCGAGCGCCAGCGCAATGTCGATGTCGTGTTCGATCATCAGCAGCGTGATATCACGTGGCAGTGCGGACACGATGCGCGAGAAGCTTTGCCGTTCGCTGGGCGACAGACCGGCGCAGGGCTCGTCCAGCAGCAGCACCTTCGGGTCGGAAATCAGCGCAAGGGCGAGTTCGAGCTGGCGGCGTTCGCCATAGGACAGGAATTTGACCAGTTCGTCGGCCCGCGCAGCCAGTCCGATATCGGTTACGCTCTTTTCCACGCGAGCGCTGATGTCGGGGAAAGATGCTGCCCGACGAAGCATCTTCCATTTCCGGCTGTCGTTTCCGAGCGCCGCAAGCAGCAGGTTCTCTTGCACCGAAAGGTCGGTGCAGATGTTGGAAATCTGGAAGGTCCGGCTCATCCCGAGCGAGGTGCGGCGGTTCTCCGCAAGGTTCGAGATATCGGCCCCGCTCAGAAGAACGCGGCCGGATGTCGGCCTGTGCGTGCCCGCGATGCAGTGAAACAGGGTGGTCTTGCCGGCGCCGTTCGGCCCGATCAACACGCGGCGCTCCCCAGCCGCGACGCTGAGCGATACATCGGACACCGCATGCAGGCCGCCGAACGACTTGGACAAGCTCTCGGTCTGGAGGACGGCGTTGCTCATGCGCCTTCTCCCCGGTCGCCCGACCGCCATCGTGCGATCAGACCCATCAGGCCGGTCGGAGCCCAGAGCACGGTCGCGATAAATACGACGCCGAGAATGCCGTGATAGAAGTGCAAGTAGCCGCTGACCCAGTTGCGCAGCATCAGGATGATGCCCGACCCGATAAACGGGCCGAGGATGGTGCCAGAGCCCCCGATGATCGCCATCAGGATCGCTTCCACCGAAACCGGAAACGATGCCGCGGCTGGATTGATGAAGCGGTTGTAATAGACATAGAGAACACCGGCGATGCTCGCGAGCAGGCCGGACAACACGAACGCAACGTATAGGTGCCGGCTGACATCGAAGCCGAGACTGCGCACCCGCGGCTCGCTCGACTTGATACCGCGCATCGCGAGACCGAAAGGCGAGGAGATCAACGCACTGTAGGCCCAGGCGCAAAGCGCCACCACGAGCAGCACGAGATAGAAATACTGCGTCGAGTTCGTGATGGCGAAGCCGCCGACAGCCGGATAGGGCACGTTGGTCACACCGTTGTCGCCACCGGTGAACGACGCCCAGCGATAGGCCACGCCCCACACGATATAGCCGAATGCCAGCGTAATAAGGATAAAGTAGACGCCGCGCGTCCGAACCGAGAAGGCAAATATCATCGACAGCAGGGTGCCGGCGACGATGCCGGCCGGAGCGGCGAGAATGGTCGGAACGCCATAGCGCACCTGCAGGATCGCAGTTGCATAGGCTGCCACCGCGAAGAACGCCGCATGGCAAAGCGAGAACAGTCCCGCATTGCCAAGCAGCAGGTCGGCTGAAAGCGCCAGCAATCCAAAGATCATGATTTGGGTCAGCAGCGTGATCCAGAATTCGCCCGCGAATAGCGGCATCAAAGCTGCGGCTGCGACGACGATCAAGGCTACGGCAAAGCGCATCGGTCAGTGCTCCTTGCCGAAAATGCCGGTAACCCGGAAGAGAAGAAGCACGGCCATTGGTCCGAATAGAACGAAATACGAAAATTCGGGGAGCAGCCATCGGCCATAGGCATCGAGCAAGCCGACAATGATGCTGCCGAGGATGGCGCCTTCCAGGCTGCCAAGACCCCCGATGATGACGACCACAAGCGCCAGCACCAGAATGTCCCACTCGGCGCCGGGATTGAGGGTCAGGAACGCGCCGCCGACTACACCGGCGACACCGGCCAGGAACGAACCCAATGCCGAGACCAGAACGAACAGGCGGTCGACATTGATGCCAGTCGCGGTCACCATTTCGCGGTCGTCGACACCTGCGCGAACGACGGCGCCGATCTGAGTCTTGTGGTAAAGGAGCCAGAGCGAGAGCGCGGCCACGATGCCGAAGATAATGAGAGCGAAGCGGAATTTCGGATAATAGAGGTCGCCAGGCAGAACGATCGAGCCGCGGAGGTATGGAGGGAGCGGGATCTTGAGGCTGTCGCCGCCCCAAATCGCGAGACAGACTTCGCCGATGACGAACGCGATTCCGACCGTCAGTAGCACCTGCGCGAGATGATTGTTGCCGGTTCTTCGGATCAGAAATCGATCGATCAGGAAGCCGAGGACGACGATCGACAATCCGCCGCCGATCATAGCAATTTCGAAGCTGCCGCCCGCGCGGACAATCGACAGACCGATATAGCCGCCCAAAAGATAATAGGCGCCATAGGCCATGTTGACGACGCGCATCAGGCCGAATGTCAGCGTGAAGCCGCTGGCCAGAAGGAACAGCAGCGCGCCGAGTGAGATGCCATTGATGGCCTGGAGGATAGCGCTTTGCATTTCAGGATGAGGAGGCTTTCGGACATGCGAAGAGGAGCGGCGGCGTGGCCGCCGCTCCTTAGCGTTTTAAATGATCAGCGCTTGTAGGGGCCGCGGGCCAGAAACTCTTCGGGCTTCCAGGTCCAGAATTGCGACACGCCTTCGTAGGTCTTCACCGGAACGGGGATGAGAACCTCACCCAGCACGGGGTGCTTCTGCTTCTCGATCTTCGAGATGTAGACGTTCTGGATCGGGTTGTCATAGGCATCGAGCTTGAGCGGTCCACGCGGCGCCTTGAGTTCGACCGTACGCATCGCCTTCAGGAAAGCGTCCTTGTCCTCGACATTGCCGTTGATTTTGTCGATCGCGGTCTTGGTCCACAGGCCGGCTGTGTAAGCGGATTCGGAGAACCAGGACGGCAGCCGCTTGTAGGCTTTCGCGTAGGCGTCGACGAACGCCTTGTTTTCCGGCGTATTGATGCCGGCAGCGTAATGCAGAGAGTTTGCCACCATTCCGACAGCGCGATCGTCGACCTGCGACAGCATGTCCTCCTGCAGCCAATACCCGCCATAGAGCTTCATCTTCTTGTCCATGCCGAAATTGTACCAGTCTTCGAACAGACGGATACGGTCGGCGCCGACAACGATGGCGACGACGCCATCAGAGTTGGACGGAATGGTGCTGATCGTCGTGCCGTAATCCTTGGTGCCGATCGGGTTCCAGATCAGCTTGGCAACCTTGCCGCCAAGATCGGTGAACGTCTTGACCGCGCCCAGCGTCACCTCGTGGCCGAACGTATAGTCCTGGCCGATGAAGGTGACGTTGCGCAGGCCGAGCTCCTTGTAGAGATATTCGCCGAGCGGGTGGCCGATCTGGCTCGACGAGACTGCCGTGCGCACGACGGTCGGCGTGCGATTCCACTTTGTGACGTCGTCCGCGCCGGCTGCGTCCATCACCAGCGGAATGCCGGTTTCCTTGCTGACCTGCGCAACGGCCGGGCCTTCATGGCCGCACAGGGGGCCGACGAGAATGTTCACCTTTTCCTGCAGGGCGAGGCGTCGCGCCTGGGTGAGCGCCTGATCGGGATTGCAGGTCGTGTCCGCGGTGACGATCTCAACCTTCCGGCCGCCAGCCATGTTGTTGGCCTGGTTCCAGAACAGCTTGAAGCCGCTGACCATATCATTACCGGGTGATGCAAGCGGGCCGGTCAGCGGCGCGAGGAGGCCGATCTTGATCGGACCCTTATCTTGCGCGCTGGCGTTTTGCGGAACAGCGATGCTTGCGCTGAGCGCAGCAAGAAGCGCGAACGCACTCGCGTTGAGTAACTTCGATCTGGACATCACGTCCTCCCATTGATCGCGCGGACTTGTTCTTCTTGCGCGCGTGACTCGGACCTTGCGGCTTCTTTCCGGCGATCCCGGCGAGAACCGACAACGAACTTTTCTCGTGACCCAATATGTGATCACATATATCTAGTCTCACCGCTCCCTTGTTGGAGTCAAGCCTGTTTGTCGTCGCGCTCTCGTCCATGAACATCGAAAGCCCAAACCTCTCCGGACTTCACGCAGTTGAAAGCGGCACGCTGGGCCAGCGCGTCTACAATGAGCTGCGCGACTTCCTGATGGTCGGCGGCGTCAAGCCGGGCGAAAAGATCACCCTGCGTCAGCTCACGAGCGCTTTCGGGACAAGCCTGATGCCGGTACGGGAGGCGGTGCAGCGCCTCGTGGCCGAAGGGGCGCTCGAGCTTCTGCCCAATCGTGCGATCCGCGTCCCGATCGCGACCAAGTCAGGTGTGCGCGAGCTTCTGAAAGTGCGGCTGATGCTGGAGGGCCTCGCGGTCGAGGAGGCGGCTGCGCGCATTCCGCCGTCGGCGGTTGCGCATCTTGAAGAGCTCAACGACGGATTCACGCAGGAGATGCGTCACCTCGAGGACTCGACACGTCCGTTCCGCATCAACAAGGAATTTCATTTCACGATCTATCGCGCAGCAAATATGCCGGTGCTTCTCAGCATCATCGAGAATATGTGGCTTCGGATCGGACCGTTTCTGCATTTTTCGCTCGGCGTGCGCGGCCGCGAGGCGACGCGCAAGTTCGCTCCCGACTCGCACAAGGATATGATACGCGCGATGCGAAGCCGCGATGGCGCGCTCGGCCGTGCAGCGCTGGAAAGTGATCTTGTCGGCGCCGCCGACCTGATTCTGCAGCTTGGCAATCTGCCTGACTGAACAACGGAACAATGATGATCAGCACACCTGTACGCTTCGGCAGCGATCACGGCACATTACGCAGCGAAGACGAGCCGTTACTCACGGGACGGGGTCAGTTCACCGATGATCTGAAAATTGCGGGACAGGCTTGCGGGGTCTTCGTCCGCGCGAGTGTTGGGCATGCGCACATCAGGGGTGTCGACCCGACACGCGCGCAGTCGATGCCCGGTGTGATTGCGGTCATCACGGGAGCGGATCTCGCAGCCGATGGGATCGGGCGCATTCCTCCCGTTGCCAGTACGGTTGGACGCGATGGCAAGCCAATGATTGCGGCGGCAATGCCGGTGCTGGCCGTCGATCGTGTGCGCTTTGTCGGTGAAGCGGTAGCACTTGTCGTCGCAGAAACGTTGGCGCAGGCGCAGGACGCGGCGGAAGCCGTCGATGTCGATCTCGAAGAGTTAGAGAGCGCGTCGGATATCGGAAGCGCAATGGCGGCGGACGCTACGCGGATATACGACGACGTCCCGGGCAATGTTGCTCTGGATTGGCGCGACGGCGATATCGCTGCGGTCGACGCTGCGTTCGCAAAGGCCGCGCATATTGAACGCGTGCGTCTGGACGATACGCGGCTTGCGGCGGTGTCGCTCGAGCCGCGCGCCGGCATCGGGTTGTGGGACGAAAAATCGGAGCGTTACACGCTGATTGCGACCACGCAGGGTGTTGCGGTGGTACGCAAGCTTCTGGCTGAAGGCGTGTTCAAGGTGCCTCTCTCGAAGATCCGCGTGCTGACCTACGACATAGGCGGCGGATTCGGGATGAAGGCGCAGACCTATCCCGAATACGGCGCGATCCTTTACGCCGCACGCAAGACCGGCCGTCCGGTCAAATGGTGCAATAGCCGCGTGGAGAGCTTTCTTTCGGACTCGCACGGGCGCGACGGAATCCTCGAAGGCGAGATGGCGTTCGATGCGAACGGCAAGATCCTCGCGTTGCGCGCCCGCAACTTCGTCGGCATCGGCCCCTACACGACGCAATACACGGCGATTTTCGGAACTGCCAATACCAAGAACTGCCTGTCGAGCGTCTATCGCATTCCGGCCATCCAGCTCGATGTCACGCTCGTCTTCACCAACGCAGCGCCGCTTGGACCCTATCGCGGCGCGGGTCGGCCGGAAGCGATCTATGTGATCGAGCGGCTGATCGACGGCGCAGCGCGCAAGCTCGGAATCGAACGGGAGACGATACGCCGCGTCAATTTCATTCCGCCCTCTGCGATGCCCTATCAGACCGCGATCGGTCCGATCTACGACAGCGGTGAATTCGAGGCGCTGATGGACAAGGCGTTGGCTCTGTCCGACTGGTCGGGCTTCGGAAAGCGACGCGAGGCATCGCTGCGAAAGGGGCTGCTGCGGGGCATCGGCATGTGCTGCTTCCTCGAAGTGGCTGGCGGTATTCTGAACGAAAAGGCCGATCTGCGGTTCGATGCCGACGGCACGGCCGCTATCCGCCTCGGCGTGCAGGCGATGGGGCAGGGGCACCAGTCCACCTTTCCCCGCGTGATTGCGAGGCGCCTTGGTATCGATATCGGCAAGGTGAAGCTCATCGAGGGCGACAGCGATCAGGTGCCGGACGGCACCCCCTCCGTCGCGTCGCGCTCATTGATGATGGCCGGTAGCGCGTCTGCGGTCGCCTGTGATGGCGCGATCGAGAAGGGCCGCAGGATCGCATCGCATCTGCTCGAGGTCGCGGTCGGCGACGTGGAGTTTACCAACGGCACATTCGCGGTGGCGGGGACCGATCTTCGAATTCCCATCCTCGATCTGGCGAAGCGCGCGCGAGAGGCGGACGACCTTCCTGAAGAGCTTCGGGGGGGCCTCGATACCGTAGGCGAATTCAACTCGCCACAGATGTCGTTCCCGAATGGTTGCCACGTCTGCGAGGTCGAGATCGACCCGGAGACCGGCGTTGTCACGGTGGTCGGCTACACGGCGGTCGATGACGTGGGAACCATCGTTCATGAAACGGTGGTCGACGGGCAGACCCATGGTGGTATCGCACAGGGGTTGGGACAGGTGCTCGGCGAGCATGTCAGGTACGGCGAGGACGGACAGCTACTGAACGCGTCCCTGATGGATTATATGCTGCCTCGTGCTGCCGGAATGCCGGTTCTGGCGACGGCGCATCACAGCGTGCCATGCACCACGAATCCGCTCGGCGTCAAAGGCGCGGGCGAATCCGGCGTGGCGGGTGCGCTGCCTTCGGCAATGAATGCCGTTCTCGACGCGCTTGCGCACCGGGGCATCGAGCATTTCGATCTGCCGGCGTCGCCACAGCGCGTCTGGCATGTGCTGCACGAAAAGGCCTGATGCGGCTTCTGCGCCGGATCGGACTGGCAAGTTCGGCGAGACGGTCGCACCCTGCAGTTGTAGCCAGCAGGGTGCGGAACGAGATCGAGGCGAAGTCTTCTCTCTTTAAATGCATTCAAAGCTGGGGCGCCTGAAACAGGTTGCGCTGCCGCAGCTTTTTGCAGAAAGGGATTTGGGCGCCAGGCCTTGACCGCTCTGTAGGCCTCGGCTCACTGGCGCGCCAGCTGGAGACGACGATGACAGAGACTGGACCCTTGCAGGCGCACTCGCGATCGGCCGCGGATGCCGGAGCGGATGTGAGTTCCCGCGCCAAACGGCTGAAGGATGCGACCCACGACACCCATGAGCGATTGGACAAATCGATCATGGCTCATAACCCGTTTGAAAATCGGGATCGCTATGCCCGCTTTCTCGAGGTGCAGCATCAGTTTCATCGCGACATCGATGCACTCTATTCAAGCCGCGCGCTCGACAATCTGTTGCCCGATCTCCCAGGGCGACGCCGGCTCGATCTGATTGGCCAGGACTTGAGCGATCTCGGCGTCTCTGCTCCTGACTCGATGGCAGCTCCTGCGCTCGCGATCGACACCGATCTGCCGACGGCGCTTGGTTGGCTCTATGTGGCGGAGGGTTCGAATCTTGGTGCAGCCTTCTTGCTCAAGGAGGCGCGAAAGCTCGGTCTGTCGGAAACCTTCGGAGCGCGTCACCTTGCTCCGTCGCCTGAAGGACGTGGTCTACACTGGAAGACCTTCACTGCGGCGCTTGACTTGGTAAAGCTAAGCGATACGGACGAAGAGCGTGTCAACGCCGCGGCGCGCGCGGCATTCGCCCGCGTGCAAAGTCTCGTCACCGACATTTTCAATCGCTGAGCCTGTGTCGGCGCAAGCGGAGAAACGCTACGCAGCAAGCGTTCTGACCGCTTCGCGATCATGGCGCGGCGACTGACCGAACCGAAGGCGATAGGCCCGCGAGAAGTGGCTCGCTGTCGCGAAACCGCAGGCGATGGCGATCTCCAGAAGCGGCATCGCGGTTTCATGGACCAATGTTCGGGCCCTATCGAGCCTGATCTTAATATAAAGGTCGCCGATCGTCGTCCCGAGATGGTTGGCGAACAGGCGTTCGAGTTGCCGGACCGAGAGGCCGGTGCGACGTGCAAGGTCTTCGCGCGGCAGCGGCTTGCTGATCGAGTCTTCCATGGTCTGGAGAGCCGCAAGCAGCTTCGGATGCGCAACTCCATATCGCTCGCGAAGCGGCAGTCGTTGCGGTCCGCTTCCCGAACGCAACTGGGTCTGCAGGAACCATTCACTCACCGCGGCTGCGAGCGCGGAGCCCTGCTCGGCCGAGATGATGGCGCGCATCATGTCGAAGCCCGCGACGCCTCCTGCGCAGGTGAGGCGGCCGCGATCGATCTCGTAGAGTGTGCGTTGAATGTCGAGTTGCGGGAAGTCCTCCTGAAAGCTCGCCATGTGTTCCCAGTGGATGGTGCACCGGAAGCCGTCGAGCAGCCCCGCCCGGGCGAGAATATATGGCCCGCCCGATACACCGCCGATCCGCACACCGCGCCGCGCCAGTTTTCGGAGCCATGACAGGGTGCGCGCGTTGCGGTGAAGTGCGGGGTTGCCGCCCGCGCAGACCAGGATCGTATCGAGTGCGAAATCCTCACCGATCGATCGGTCTGCGGCGATCGCAAGGCCGCTCGAAGCCGTGACCGGCCGGGCCTGCGCCGAAATGTGGCTCCATGCGTAAAGCGACCGTCCGGACAACCGGTTGGCGGCGCGGAGCGGCTCCACAGCGGACGCATAGGACAGAAGCGAAAAACCAGGGATCAGCAGAAACCCGATGTGACGGGGGGCGGGAGGCTTCATGACCGGCTTCGCGCCTAAAGGACCAAAGGAAACGATGAAAATGACGCTATCAGACAAGAAGCTGTCGTGTCTGGACAATTACGTCGCCTTCGGCCGGAGATCAATGCTTCGGCGGACAAATTCCGTTTCACTCATGCAGGCGGATGCCAGCGTTGCGCTACTCGGCTTTCAGAATTCTCTCGCAGGGCCTTCGGGGTAATCGCGGATGGCAACCGGTCTGGCGCGAGCCGGAACCGAAGCCCGCCTATGACGTCATCATTGTGGGTGGCGGCGGCCACGGTCTGGCGACGGCTTATTATCTCGCGAAGAACCACGGCATCGCGAATGTTGCGGTTCTCGAGAAAGGCTATCTCGGCTCCGGCAATGTCGGGCGCAACACCACCATCATCCGTTCGAACTATCTGCTGCCCGGCAATATTCCGTTCTACGAACACGCCATGAAGTTGTGGGAGGGGCTCGAACAGGACCTCAACTACAATGCCATGGTCAGTCAGCGCGGCGTGCTGAACCTGTTTCATTCGGACGCGCAGCGGGACGGCTATGCGCGTCGTGGCAACGCCATGCGCATGCATGGGGTCGACGCCGAATTGCTCGATCGTGACGGTGTTAGAGCGCTCGTTCCATTTCTCGATTTCGACAATGCGCGCTTCCCGATCCAGGGCGGGCTGATCCAGCGCCGCGGCGGGACTGCGCGGCACGACGCGGTCGCGTGGGGTTATGCGCGCGCCGCCGACCGTCGCGGCGTCGATCTGATCCAGAATTGCGAGGTCACGGGTCTCCGGATCGAAGCTGGCCGCGTCACCGGTGTCGAGACCACGCGCGGCTTCATCGGTGCGGGCAAGGTCGGCCTCGCCGTCGCCGGCAATTCGTCGCGCCTCGCCGCAATGGCGGGCTTCCGGCTGCCGATCGACAGCCATGTGTTGCAGGCTTTCGTGTCGGAGGGGCTGAAGCCGCTGATCGATATCGTCATGACTTTCGGTGCCGGGCATTTCTACGTCAGCCAGTCCGACAAGGGCGGCCTTGTCTTCGGCGGCGATATCGATGGCTACAATTCCTATGCCCAGCGCGGCAACCTGCCGGTGATCGAAGACGTGATGGAAGGCGCGATGGCGGTTTGGCCCGGTGTCGGCCGCATCCGCGTCTTGAGGCATTGGGGCGGCATCATGGACATGTCGATGGACGGCTCACCGATCATCGATCGCATGCCGGTCGAGGGCCTCTATCTCAATGCCGGCTGGTGTTATGGCGGCTTCAAGGCGACGCCGGCATCGGGTGACTGCTTCGCGCATTTGATCGCGCGCGACGAAATGCATCCGGTCGCGACGGCCTATCGCCTCGATCGCTTCGCCACAGGCGCTGTGATCGACGAAAAGGGCGTCGGCGCCCAAGCCAATCTGCATTAGAGCATGATCCGGAAGTGAGAACCGGTTTTCCGAAAAGATCATGCTCAAACGAAAGACCAGCGGGCCACGAGCAGTTTGCTCTCCAAGGATCGACCTCTAGCCGATGAGAATTCCCTGTCCCTATTGCGGAGAGCGCGACCGGCGCGAGTTTACGGTCCTAGGCGATGCTGACCCGGTGCGGCCGGAAGGCGCAGATACCGACGCTGCAGCCATGTTTGACTACGTTTATCAGCGCACCAATCCGGCGGGTCTGCTGCGGGAATACTGGTATCACGGCGCAGGCTGCCACGCCTGGCTGGTGGTTGAGCGCGACACGCGAACGCACGCGATCGCGAACGTCAAAACCGCGCGGCAGGTGACGCTGGCGCGCCAGGGGGGAGGGCGCTGATGGCCCATCGCCTTCCCTCGGGTGGCCGCATCGATCGCTCGCGGCCCGTGCGCTTCACGTTCGATGGCAAGAGTTACCGCGGTTTCCACGGTGACACATTGGCGTCGGCGCTGCTCGCGAATGATATTCGTCTCGTCGGGCGATCGTTCAAGTATCACCGGCCGCGAGGGATTTTGTCTGCGGGGAGCGAGGAGCCAAACGCGCTGGTCGAGCTTCGCAGCGGTGCGCGACGGGAACCGAATACGCGTGCCACCGGCGTGGAGCTTTACGACGGGCTTCATGCGGTGTCACAAAACCGCTGGCCATCGTTGCGCTTCGATGTGTTGTCCATGACGGCGCCGCTGTCGCCGTTCATGGGCGCCGGCTTCTACTACAAGACCTTCATGTGGCCGGCGAATTGGTGGGAGAAGCTGTACGAACCTTTCATCCGCCGTGCCGCGGGCCTTGGCCGAGCCGCCGATCAGCCCGACCCCGATCACTACGAGAAGGCCTATCTGCATTGCGACGTGCTGGTGATCGGCGCAGGTCCGTCCGGCCTCGCTGCGGCCTTGGCTGCAGGACGCTCTGGCGCGCGCGTCGTTCTCTGCGACGAAAGCTTCGAGCTCGGCGGCCGACTGCTATCGGAACGTTGCGAGATCGACGGTGCTCCCGCTGAGGCATGGCTTGCGTTGGTGACAGCGGAGCTTGCTGCGTTGCCGGAGGTCCGGCTGATGTCGCGGACCACGGTGTTCGGCATCTATGACGGCGGCACCTACGGCGCGCTCGAGCGCGTGTCCGATCATCTTGCCGTGCCGCCGCCCTTCCAGCCGCGTCAGCGTTACTGGCAGATCGTAGCGAAACGCGCCGTTCTCGCATCGGGCGCGATCGAGCGTCCGCTGGTGTTTGGCGGTAACGACCGTCCCGGTGTGATGCTGGCGGGCGCGGTCCGCACTTATGTCAACCGGTTTGGCGTTGTGCCGGGGCGGCAAGCCGTGGTCGTCACTACAGGTGACGATGGCTGGCGCACGGCTCATGACCTGCATGCCGCCGGCAGTCATGTGGCGGCGATCGTCGATGCGCGGACGGAGGTCAGCCCTGCGCTGAGAGGCATGGCCGAAAGCGCCGGCATGCGTGTGCTTTCCGGCGCCCGGCCGCATACGGTGCATGGCCGGATCTCGGTCAGCGGTATCGACGTCGCCCTTGCAAATGGGCGCGTCGAGAATATTCGCTGCGACCTCGTCGCGATGTCCAACGGCTGGAATCCGGCGATCCACCTGACCACGCATCTCGGTGGCAAGCCGGCCTGGGATGAGACCCGCCATGCCTTCCTGCCGTCGCACCAATTGCCGGCCGGATTGTCGGTAGTGGGGGCGGCCGCGGGTGAGCGCGGTCTGGCACGTGCGATCGAGGCGGGCGGGAAGGCCGGTGCATCTGCCGCAGCCGATTGCGGTTTTGCCGCAACGCCGCTTTCGAATGTCATTACGCCAGATGAGGCTTTGGGCTGTGAGCCGATCTGGGCAGCGCCCGGCGGAAAAGGCAAAGCCTTTGTCGATTTCCAGAATGACGTGACCGCATCCGATGTGACGCTCGCCCATGCGGAAGGCTTCCGCGCAGTCGAGCACCTGAAGCGCTACACCACGCTTGGTATGGCGACGGATCAGGGCAAGACCTCGAATGTCGCCGGTCACGCGATGATGGCGGCGCTCTGCGGTGTCGATATCGCCCGCGCGGGGACCACGGTGTTCCGCCCGCCTTATACGCCGGTCGCGATCGGTGCGCTGGCCGGGCACCATCGTGGCAAGGATTTCCGCCCGTACCGGCTCACCCCGTCCCATGACTGGGCGCGAGAGCAGGGCGCGGTCTTTGTCGAGACCGGCCTTTGGCTGCGCGCGCAGTATTTCCCGAAGGTCGGCGACCGCGACTGGCTCGACGCGGTGGTTCGTGAAGTGACGGCAGTGCGCAACGGCGTCGGCGTGTGCGACGTGTCCACGCTAGGCAAGATCGATATCCAGGGCACCGACGCCGCGGAGTTTCTCAACCGCGTTTATATCAATGGCTGGACCACGCTCGCGGTCGGCAAGGCTCGCTACGGGCTAATGCTGCGTGAGGACGGGTTCGTCATGGATGACGGCACCACCGCGCGGCTGGCGGACAATCATTTTGTGATGACAACGACGACCGCGAATGCGGTGCGCGTGATGCAGCATCTGGAATTCTGTCATCAGGCGCTCTGGCCGTCGCTGGACGTCCGCATGGTCTCAGTGACCGAGCAATGGGCGCAGTTCTCGATAGCTGGTCCTCGCGCGCGCGATGTGCTCCGCGATGTCATCGATCCGCAGCACGACATCTCGAACGATGCATTCCCCTATCTTGCTTCGGGTCATGTGACGGTCGGCGGCGGCATCGCGGCGCGGCTGTTCCGCATCTCGTTCTCGGGAGAACTGGCGTACGAACTGGCGGTGCCCGCTTCATACGGAGATGCCGCGATCCGCGCGATCATGGCAGCCGGCGAGCGTCACGACATACATCCTTACGGCACCGAAGCACTCGGCGTGATGCGGATCGAGAAGGGGCACGTCGCCGGCAACGAGCTGAATGGTCAGACAACGGCGCGCGACCTCGGCCTCGGAAAGATGATGTCCGGCAAGAAGGATTATATCGGCCGCGTCATGGCTGCGCGCCCGGCGTTGCTCGACCCGGCAAGGCCGCGCTTTGTCGGCTTCCGCCCGGTCGATACAGCAAACCGCCTCCGCGCCGGAGCGCATTTCGTCTCGGCTGGAAGGCCGGCGACGGCGGAGAACGACGAGGGCTTCATGACTTCAGTCGCGTATTCGCCCACGTTGAAACACTGGATCGGGCTTGGCCTCCTGCGCAACGGTCCGGACCGCATCGGTGAGCGCATCAACTGCGTCGATCCGCTACGCGACGCGGCCTTCGATGTGGAAGTCTGCTCGCCGGTGTTTGTCGATCCGAACGAGGAGCGGCTCCGTGTCTGATCGCCAGGGCTCATGGTTTCGGAAGGAGGCTTGGGACGGCATCGCCAGTCCCGGCCGATCGGGCGCGGGAAGCGGCGATCCGGGCGTGGTGATCACGCCGCGGCATGATTTCTCGCTCGCAGTCGTGATCGGGGCTGAAGGCGACCGGGGACTCGACGACCTCTTCGCATCCCAATTCGGGATCGCGTTACCGGAGACGCCGCGCACCGTCGCGGGAGCGAAGCTCGACATCGTCTGGGCCGGTCCGTCGCAATGGCTCGCGGTGTCGGTGCGGCCGGAAATGCCGGCCGAACTCGAGGCGCAACTGGGCGGGACGGCTGCGGTGACGGATCAAACCGACGCACGCGCGGTGTTGCGGCTGCATGGATCGCGGGTTCGCGACGTGCTGGCCAAGGGCTGTCCAGTTGATGTGCACCCGCGGGCGTTCGGGCCCGGTCGTACATTCATGACGACGATTGGCGGGATAGGCGTGCAGACGTGGTGGGTGGATGTGGACGACGCACTTCACCTCGCCGTTCCGCGCAGCATGGCGGGAAGCTTCTGGTCGTGGCTGCTGCCGTCCGCGCAAGAATTCGGTGTAGAGGTTTTGCCGGCCAAGGCCGGCTAGCTTTACAGACGCCTGGCGGCACGAACTACAGCTTGATGAAAACGTGTATCCGGGACGCGAGGACGATCGACTTCGCGCTTCGCAAGCCCGGATCGGCGTCGCGATCTTCGCGCGCTGACTCATCAGCTGCGCACCGATCCGCCAGGTTGTCATTATGCTCTTCCAACGGGAAGAAATGTCCAAGCGGATCTGCTCGTCCAAGAAGAGTAAGGCGCTCGGCCATGGACCCCTCCATCTCATCCGCAAACTATTTCACAGTTCATATATGTGCGCCGAGCGCGCCATAAACGAGGCCGCGAAATCACGTAGGCGTGACGAGCGCCCGCAAAATTTCTCTGGATGCAATTTTCTTAAAGTTCGGCCCCGCTCCGGACGAAGCGAGGCCGCGCCGATCAGGTCAGAAGATGCCCTGCGGTTGAAGACCGAGTTGGTGTGTCCCGTACAGAGCCGAAAGCGTGTCCCAGTCGATGCTTGCATGCAACGAGGCTGTGTTCGCGTCGCGCCAGAAGCGCTGCACGCGGTTCTTCTCGTCGGCTGCTGCAGCACCGGATTTTGCGAAGATGTCGTTGACGACTTCGGACGAGGTGCGCGCGGCAAATCCGTGATTGCGCCGGATCCGGACACGCAATTCGATCTCAGGAGTGCCGCCGCTACTGACGATGGTCTGGCCTTCGCTCAGGCTTGTCACCATCAATGTGCGCACTGCATCGATGCGGGCGGCATTCTGCCCGATCAGGCTCTGGATCAGCGGCGACTCCGCGACCTTCTCGAAGACACCGGGCCGCGCCATCCGCTTCGCATCACGCGCAGTCTCGGTGAAAGCATCAAGCGCGCCTTGCGCCATCCCGACAATCGGCGAGACGAGGGCGGTCGGTCCGAAGGTCGGATAGCCGAAGCGTGCCTGCGCGTTATCGGGAATATCGAGCCCCGGCACCTTGCCCGAAAAAATTGCGGACATCGGCAGGATGCGATGCTTCGGTACAAATATCGGCTCCTTGACATGCAGCGTCTTGGAGCCGGTCCCCTGAAGTCCGGCAACATTCCAGCTGTCGTGATCGATGATGACGTCGCGTACGGGGACAAGGCACCATGACAGCATCGGGGGTCCGTCCTTGCCGGGGACGAGCGCGGAGAGGATGAGCCAGGTCGCGCTGTCGACGCCGCTTGCCCACGGCCAGCTTCCGGCGATCTTGATGCCGCCGTCGACGATTTCGACTTTAGGCGTCGGGACGTAGGAAACGGCGAGCAAATTGTCGGTGTCGTCCCAGACTTCCTGCTGCGCTTCCAGCGGGAAGAAAGCCATCATCCAGCCGAAGCAGACGGCCAGTGTTCCGCACCATCCGGTGCTGCCGCAGACTCGTCCAAGCTCGAAGCCGATCTGCGCGAGTTCGGCCGGCCCGTATTCATAGCCCCCGAACCGTTTCGGTTGCATCATGCGAAACACGTTCGCATCACGCAGCGCTTCCATCGTCTCGATTGGAACACGCTTCGCCTTCTCAGCGCTCAGCGCGCGCGCGCCGATGTCGGGTGCGAGCTTCTGAATCCTTGCGATGATATCCTGGAAATCCGGCCGCCCTGCCAGCGTGTGAACGGCGGCGGAGCGTTTCGCTTCCTGCTGCATTCCGCTTCCTCCCTGAAAGCGTAACGTTCGTTACGGTACGCATCCTGCACGCGAGTAGCGGCTTTGACAACAGGAATTCTGCGCGGCAGAGCGCAATTAATCGTTGCAGCCGCAACTGGTTGACGAAATGCGAGATATGTCTGGACGTGATCGAATTGCGGCTGAGGACATCTTCAGCCCGAAGTGAGCCGCAAATCGAATGTCGCTCAGCGCAACGTATTTGACCGCGCCGAGACCCGTCGCGCGCCGCCGCCTTTTTTCGACGCTCCGGTGGCGCAGCCGCCAAGAAACACAGATACCGCTAGTTCGACGGTCTTGTTGATCCGCCTTGCGCGGTCCTTCTGGGTCGAGGCCGACGTGAGCCAGCTCAGAATCTGCTCGCCGATCAGCATGTCATGAAACAGGATGGCGAGATGCCGGGCATCCTGATCGGCGCGGATCGTGCCGCTCTTCTGATGCTGCGCGATCCACTCAGCGAAAATGCGGTAAACCGTCTCGGGTCCGGTCTGGTAAAACAACCGGCCCGCAGCAGGAAATTCGCGGCCGATCGATGTCACCAGCCGGTGAAACGATATGATCTGCGGGGTCAGCACGGTCGAAACGAACGAGTGTGCGATCCGCGTTGCCTGTTCCTCCAGGGAGCCGACCGGACGCGTATCGATGCGGATCGTCACGTCCGCGCAAAGCTGTTCAACCACCGCTTCGAACAGCTTCGCCTTGTTCCCGAAGTTTGAATAGATCGTTTCCTTCGAGCCGCCAACCTCCGCGATGATCTCGTTGATGGACACGCTCTCGTAGCCACGCTCCAGAAACAGCTTTGCGGCCGATCGCACGATCTTTTCGCGTTTCACCGCCGTGCGCTTGCTTCTGCCCGCGCCGCCACCCGGCGCGCCAGTGGGAGACGATGATGTCGCTGATTTCTTTAGCGATTCCATGGCCCAAGCTATGCCAAGGAATTTCATTCGAGGCCAGTACAAAACTTTGGGCTAGCCTGCTGACGATTTATTCCGTAACGTTCGTTACGGTACAAATATTAGACAAGTCCATTCGGGAGGTCTGCATGATCCAAGTGTCGAAACGCATCCCGGTCAACGAACCTGGTCAGCCCGTCCTGACGCGGAGCGATGTCTGGAAAGGTCTCGTCATGAAGGCGGACAATGCGCTGCCTTTCGTGCCGGCCATGACGCATTGCAAGGTGCTCCAACGCGAAAGCGAGAAGGTGTTCGTGCGCGAGATCGAATTCCGTGGCGAGCGCTGCCGTGAGCGCATTACGCTCTCGCCTGAAGAGAAGGTCGAGTTCGTCCGCATCGACGGCTCGGTGCTCGGCACCATCCTCAATCTGATCGAAGAAGATGAAAGCGGGCTCGGTCTGCGCTTCAGCTTCGCCCTGAAACTTGACGGCGTGCAGGATGGAAGCCCGGAAGAGGTCGAATATGGCAAGATCGTTGAGAAGGACTATCTGAAGGCTGTCGACGCGACGCTCGCCGCGATCCGCAAGATGAAGAGCGAGCGCAATGCTTTGATCGAGCGCTATTATGAGGTGGTCGATGCGATGGACCTCGAAACCTTCAAGTCCATGCACAGCAAGAGTGCGAAAGTGACGTTCGCCAATTTCCCCGCAGCCGAAGGCCCCGACGAGATAGCCGGCGCGATCGGGCAGTTCTGGTCAAGTATTCGCGGACTGAAGCACAGCTTCATCAACCGCTGGGATCACGCGGAGGAATCGATCCTGGAATGCGCCGTGACCTACACCCGCAAGGACGGGCAGGCGGTGACGCTGCCCTGTGTCACGATCCTCAAGCCGGATGGAGACAAGGTCGGCGAACTCCGGATCTTCACGGATGTTGCGCCGGTCTACGCGGAGCAGCAGAAGGTCGCTGTGTAGCGCCTCACGAACTGACATTGTGTCAGTCTTTCGTCGTTGCGAGGAGCGTCAGCGACGAAGCAATCCGTCCGCCTTGATCGGCTGGATTGCTTCGCTCGCGCTCGCAATGGCGTCGGTCCAACAAGGACTCAGCAGTCCAGCGTCGTGTCGCGTTCCCATTGCGTGAGATGGCGCGCATAGTCGTTCCACTCCTGGTGCTTCAGCGCCGCATAGGAGGGAACGAAGCTGCCGAGATAGGTCGTCATCACCGGCGATGCTTCGAACGCGCGCAGCGCGTCGAGCAGGTTCAGCGGCAGACGCTTCGCATCCTTCACCGTATGGCCGTCGGTATACATGTTGATGTCGAGCCGCTTCCCGGGATTCCGCTCATTTTTGATGCCGTCGATTCCGGCGGCGAGGATCCCCGCTTGCAAGAGATACGGATTGGCCGAGCCGTCCGGCAGCCGGAGTTCGAAACGACCGGGATCCGGAATGCGGATCATGTGGGTGCGGTTGTTGCCGGTATAAGTGACCGTATTCGGCGACCATGTCGCGCCGGAGAGCGTGCGCGGTGCGTTAATGCGCTTGTAGGAGTTCACGGTCGGGTTGGTGAGCGCGCACAAGGCATCGGCGGAATGCATCAGCCCGCCGATGAAATTGTAGCCGAGCTTGGACACGCCCAGTTCACCGGCATCCTGTTCGAACAGATTGGTCGCGCCGTCCCACAGCGACACGTGAACATGGCAGCCGGAGCCGGTCAGATTGGAAAACGGCTTCGGCATGAAGGTCGCCCGATAGCCATGCTTCTCCGCGATCGACTTGGCCATGAACTTGAAGAAGGCGTGGCGGTCAGCCGTGGTCAGCGCGTCGCTGAAATCCCAGTTCATTTCGAATTGGCCGTTCGCGTCTTCGTGGTCGTTCTGGTAGGGGTTCCAGCCGAGCGACAGCATCGCGTCGCACAGCTCCTTGATGAAATCGTAGCGCCGCATCAGCGCGGACTGGTCGTAGCAAGGCTTGCTCTGGCGGTCGGCTTCATCGGAGATCGCTTCGCCGTTCGGGGCGACCAGGAAGAACTCGCACTCCACGCCGCTCTTAAGCTGCATCTTCTGGCTGGCCGCATCGGCGATCAGCCGCTTCAGAATGTTGCGCGGACTCTGCTCGACCAGTTTGCCGTCCATCCACAGATCGGCGGCGAGCCAGCCGACCTCGGGCTTCCACGGCAGCTGTATAAGGCTCTCCGGATCGGGCACGGCGAACAGGTCGGGGTCGGCCGGCGTCATGTCGAGCCAGGTCGCGAAGCCAGCAAATCCCGCGCCGCTTTTCGCCATGCCCCTGATCGCTGCGGCGGGGACGAGTTTCGCGCGCTGGGTTCCGAACAGATCGGTGTAGGAAATCAGGAAATACTTGATCCCGCGCTCTTTGGCGGCTGCCTCGAGATCCGTCGCCATTGATGTCCCCTCGATTTTGTCTTTCGCAGCATGCCCGGCACGGGTTTGAAGCGGTGAGAGCAATGTTCAGTCAGAGCGGCATTTCGTTCAAAGCGCAGTTTTCGGAACGTTATCTTCAGAGCGGTGTCTTGCCCGGTATCCAGTTGGTGCCGGCCAGCGGGACCTGCGCCATGGCCGCCGATTCGACCGTCAGGGCCACGAGATCTTCCGGCTCGAGGTTATGAACGTGGCTCTTGCCGCATGCACGCGCGATGGTCTGCGCCTCGAGCGTCAGCACCGCGAGGTAATTTGCAAGCCTCCGCCCCGCGATCACCGGGTCGAGCCGGGTGGCGAGCGCCTCGTCCTGCGTAGTGATGCCGGCCGGATCGCGGCCTTCATGCCAGTCGTCGTAGGCCCCGGCGGTCGTACCAAGCTTTTGGTACTCCGCCTCCAGGCGCGGATCGTTATCACCAAGCGCGATCAGAGCCGCCGTGCCGATCGCGACTGCGTCGGCGCCGAGCGCCAGCGCCTTCGCGACATCGGCGCCGTTGCGAATGCCGCCCGACACGATCAGCTGCACCTTGCGATGCATGCCGAGATCCTGCAGCGCCTGCACCGCAGGACGGATCGCGGAGAGGATCGGCAGCCCGACATTCTCGATGAAGACCTCCTGCGTTGCGGCGGTGCCGCCCTGCATGCCGTCGAGCACCACGACATCCGCGCCGGACTTCACCGCCAGAGCCGTGTCGTAATACGGCCGGCTCGCGCCGACCTTCACATAGATCGGCTTCTCCCAGTCGGTGATCTCGCGCAATTCCTCGATCTTGATCTCGAGATCGTCCGGTCCGGTCCAGTCCGGATGACGGCAGGCCGAGCGCTGGTCGATGCCGGGAGGCAGTGTCCGCATGCCGGCAACACGTTCGGTGATCTTCTGGCCGAGCAGCATGCCACCGCCACCGGGCTTCGCGCCCTGACCGACCACGACCTCGATCGCGTCCGCCTTGCGCAGGTCGTCCGGGTTCATGCCGTAGCGCGAGGGCAGTACCTGATAGACCAGCGTCTGCGAGTGTTCGCGCTCCTCCGGTGTCATGCCGCCATCACCGGTGGTGGTCGTTGTGCCCATGGCCGATGCGCCGCGGCCGAGCGCTTCCTTGGCAGGACCGGACAGCGCGCCGAAGCTCATCCCGGCAATCGTCACCGGAATCTTGATTTCGATCGGCTTCTTCGCAAAGCGCGAACCCAGAACGACATTGGTGCCGCATTTCTCGCGATAGCCTTCGAGCGGATAGCGCGAGATCGATGCGCCGAGGAACAGCAGGTCGTCGAAATGCGGGAGCTTGCGCTTCGCGCCGCCGCCGCGAATGTCGTAGATGCCGGTCGCGGCGGCGCGCTGGATTTCCGAAATCGAATAAGGGTCGAACGTGGCGGAGAGGCGAGGGGTGGTGCGGGGCAATCCGGCAGGCGCGCTCATCGGATGATCTGACTTCAGTATGAGGACACGTTAGTAGGCGGACACGTTGTCGATGTGGAAATTGTAGAGCTTGCGCGCCGAACCGTAGAGCCGGAACTCGTCGGGCGAGATGTCGTCGCAGCCCGCGCGCTTCAGGATCGCGGCAAGAGCATCGCGCTCCTCCGGCGTCGGCGTCTTCTCGACGCAATCCGCACCGAGACTTTTCACGTCGCCGCGCACGAACAGCCGCGCCTCGTAGATGGAATCGCCGAGCGCTTCGCCGGCATCGCCCAGCACCACGAGATTGCCGGCCTGCGCCATGAACGCGCTCATCGGCCCGATCGACCCCTTCACGACGATGTCGATACCCTTCATCGAGATGCCGCAGCGCGCCGACGCGTTGCCATCGATCACCAGCAACCCGCCGCGACCCGTCGCGCCGGCGGCCTGACTGGCATCGCCCTTGATGTGGATTTCGCCGGACATCATGTTTTCGCCGACGCCGACACCGGCGTTGCCCGACACCACGATCCGGGCCTGCTTGTTCATGCCGCCGCAATAATAGCCGACATGCCCGTCGATCTCGACCGTGACGGGCGCATCGAGACCGACCGCGATCGCGTGCTTGCCGAGCGGATTGCGGATGTCCCAATGCGTGTCGTTGCTCTGTCCGTTCAGCGTGTGCAGTGCTGCGTTCAGTTCGCGCAGCGGCGTGACGGCAAGGTCTACACTCGACATCAGTGCCGCTCCCACACATAGACCTTGGCAGGCTCAGGTTCGAACACGCGCGCCTTCTCGACGCCGGGCAGGCCGACCAGCGCACGGTACTCGGTCCCGAACGCAACATAGTCGTCGGTCTCCGCCATCACCGCGGGCTTGCACGCGATCGGATCGCGCAGCACCG